>Ga0316204_10000532_pt1 | contig 138783 bp, 116 predicted proteins | sample 6monrhotite_MG_2_FD_205661 | JGI IMG/M metagenome (GOLD analysis project Ga0316204, IMG submission 205661) | Microbial mat bacterial communities from mineral coupon in-situ incubated in ocean water Damariscotta River, Maine, United States -... | ecosystem: Environmental > Aquatic > Marine >... | reverse complement strand
AAACTGATTGCCTCGGCCTTATGACATGGAAACTAACCAACCGATATTGCGTTTAGAAGGGTTTGAAAAAACCTTTTACTTACACGCCCAAGGGAAGTCGATTCCTTCGGCCCAACAGGTGAACCTCGAAGTTTTCCCTGGCCAGTTGACCGCCCTGGTAGGCCCCACGGGCTCAGGAAAGTCGTCTGTCCTCAAGGGGATTTACCGCACTTACTTGAGCAGCGCGGGGGAAATCTGGTACCACACCAAAGCCGGGGAACAAATCGACATCGCCCAAGCTCAGGAGCACCAAGTTTTGGAACTCCGAAAAAGCGAAATTGGCTTTGTCACTCAGTTCCTCCACGTCCCTCCACGACGCACCACCCTGCAGTTGGTCGCTGAACCCATGACCAAACGAGGCGTGGGCCACGAAGAAGCGAATCAACAGGCCGGTGCGTTGTTAGACTCTCTGCAATTGCCACAGCGGCTTTGGGAATTACCTCCTTCCACGTTTTCTGGGGGAGAAAAACAACGGGTCAATCTAGCCCGAGGTTTTGCTGCCCAGCCCCGGCTTTTGCTCTTAGACGAGCCAACGGCCAGCCTCGACCCGGCGACCAGTGAATTGGTGGTTCAGCATATTTTGAAGCTGAAGGACGCAGGGACGGCCTTGTTAGCCATTTTTCACCACCCCGAATTGGTCGAGCGGCTCGGCGATGTCATCGTGCGGCTCGAACCCCCAAAAGAAACCCAGTCTACCCAGGGAAAAAGCAGATGAAACCAACGATACAATACCTGACCGGTGCCCGATTGGTCTTGAAAGATGAGATTTTGGACGATGCCAGCCTGCTGATTGAAGACGGGCTCATCACCGCCATCAACCCCGAGAACCATGGCCAAGCGAAAGAAGTCCATTTGGAGGGTCAAACCCTGATGCCTGGGATGATCGACCTGCACTGCGATGCCCTAGAAAAAGAATATGAACCTCGACCTGGGGTCCACTTCCCGATTGATTTTGCGGTAGCCCAAGCGGACAAACGTAACGCCGCCGCAGGGATCAGCACCGTGTTTCATGCACTGTCTTTTGCCAACGATGAGCTAGGTGTTCGTAACAATGAGGTGGCTTCCACCATTGTTCGAGCCATCGCTGGATGGAAGCCCCATGCCTTGGTGGACAACCGGGTCCACTGCCGGTACGAAGTCACCGATCCTACGGCCCTACCGGTGTTGTTTGATCTGATTGATGATGAAGTCGCCGACATGATCTCGGTGATGGACCATACGCCCAACCAAGGGCAGTTTAAAAACATGGCCGCCTATAAGGCCTTTCATGCCCGCAACTATAAAAAAGACGAGGCTCAACTTGACCAGATGTTGCAGCAAAAACTAGAAGCTTCTGAAGGGGCCTTTGACCGGATCAAACTGCTGGTATCCAAAGCTCAACAAGCAGAGGTCCGAGTGGCCAGCCATGACGATGACACGATTGAAAAAATCAAAATCATGCAGGGCCTCGGCGTGCAGATTTCTGAGTTCCCCATCAACCTAGAGACAGCCCAGGCTGCCAAAAAGGCAGGGCTACACACTGTTTTTGGTGCGCCAAATGTGCTTCGAGGAAGCTCTCAGTCAGGCTCCATGAAGGCTGTTGAGGCGATCCACCAAGGGGTTGCCGATTGTCTCTGCGCTGATTACTCCCCGGCTTCGTTGATCGTAGCTGTGATGCGGCTGCCGGAAATGACTGAGTTGAGCTTGCCGCAAGCGGTTCAGCTGGTCACCACCAACCCCGCCGAGGCGGCCGGTCTGGGCGACCGTGGAGAAATAGCGGTTGGCAAACGGGCTGATTTGATTGCGGTCCAACATTTAGGCAAACTCCCTCAAGTTGGGCGGGTATGGATCAACGGAGTGTTGGCTTTTCAAGCGAGATATGATCATGGCTAAACCAGGGAATTTGATTTATGTGATTGGGCCTTCGGGAGCCGGTAAAGACAGCCTGATTGACTTTGCCCGTAAGCAGCTGCCGACAGAACATCCGGTGATCTTCGCCCATCGTTACATCACCCGTGAGCGGGCGGGCGGCGAAGACCACGTCCCTGTTTCTTCCCATGAGTTTAAATTGCGCCAATCGAAAGGTTGCTTTGCGATGGATTGGGAGGCCAACGGCCTGCAGTATGGGCTGGGTGTAGAGCTGCACCAATGGATGGAAGCCGGGTTGAGCGTGGTGGTCAACGGTTCCAGGGGTTACCTGGATCAAGCGTTAAAGCGGTTTAAAAACCTCTACCCTGTTTTGATTGACGTGGACTTGGGAGTTCTCAGGCAACGGTTGGTTGATCGAGGCAGAGAAGACGAGCCCACCATCAACTCCAGGCTGGAACGAGCCAGGGCTTATGCTGAAATCCCCAACATCGCTTATAAAATTCAAAATAACGGGGCGTTGGACGAGGCTGGGCACAGCCTCATTGACTTGATCAAGCAGGTACACGAGCTTGAGGCGAACCCATGCAGGTGACCTTCTTAGGGACCGGTGCGGCGACCGCTGCCCCGTTGTACGGCTGCACCTGCCCGGCTTGTTCTCTAGCCCAGGCGCAACCAGAACGACGGCGAGGACCAGCCTCCTGCTTGGTCCAGCTGGGCTCCGAACAATTCTTGATTGACGCAGGTATGCAAGACCTCAAAGAGCGGTTTGCACCAGGTACCCTGAAAGATATCCTCTTGACCCACTACCACATGGACCATGTCCAAGGGCTCTTCGGGTTACGCTGGGGCACCAACACCAAGATCCAGGTCACCGGGCCCAAAGACCCCAACGGCTGTGATGACCTGTTCAAACACCCTGGAATCCTGGATTTTTCCCACACAGCCGAGGAATACGAAGGTTTTAAGGTCGGTTCTGTCGAGGTGATCCCCCTCACCTTAACCCACAGCAAACCGACGGTTGGCTACTTCTGCCAAAGCCATCGATCCACCTTTGCGTACCTGAGCGACACCTCCGGCCTCCCCCCAGAAACCTATGTGTTTCTCCGCTCTGTGTGCCCCAAAGTGCTGGTCCTCGACGCCGCCTACCCGCCACAAACCAAGCGACCCAGAAACCACAACGACTTAACCGGGGCTTTGGAAATCTTCGATGCCCTCAAGCCAGAAAAACTCTACCTGACTCACCTAGACCACGAGCTGGACCAATGGCTGCTAGAGCACCCCGACGCTCTGCCAAAGGGCGTAGAGGTCGCTTGGGATAGGATGACCATCCAGCTGTGAGTCTTTGTTTTGTGGTTCGCCGTATCTGAGAAGTTTGTTAACCCAATGGGTATTGTGCTCAAGGGGTGTTGCTTTGGTGCTGCCTTTCTTTAGCGATCCACTCCTCTATACCTTGTACACAAGTTGATATAGCCCTACAACCGGTCGAGATTAAAAGCTCGCTCGAAGGAACGGAAGCCCACAAACGAGCTGGTTAACCTCTCATTAAAGCCGTCTAGGTCCTGCGCCTCAATATCAAGGATCACTAAATCAATGCCTTCTTTTAGAGATAAGTTCTGACCCATGTTTTTTGAGCATAACCCAAGGTAAACCCAATAGTCTTAGTCTGAGAAAACTAGGTGAGTTACACTAGGCTTGTTAAGTCCAATAAGAAAACGGTGCGGCCTTTAATGCCCCACCGTGATGACTACATTTCCGATTTTTTGGCCTTGTTCCACATATTGGTAGGCCTCGACAATTTGCTCTAAGGGGTAGCTCCGGTCAATCACCGGGTCGAACTGGCCTTCTTCAAGCAGCTTCTGGAACAACAAGAGGCAGCCCTTACAGTCTAGGGGGAGTGGGAAGAGGACTTTTTTGCCTGCGAAGAGAGGGGTGATGAGGGGAAGGAAAATGTTTTGGGCCATGGCACCCAATTCAGAGGAAATATAGATCCCTTTGGGTTTGAGTAAAGGCCTGCAGGCCCCAAAGGAGCTTTTGCCGACCGAGTCAAAAACGAAATCGAAGGTGTGATCCATCTTCGTGAAGTCCTCGGTGGTGTAATCGATGACTTTGCTAGCCCCTAAAGAGGTCACCAGCTCTCTGTGTTTGCCTTGGCACACAGCGGTGACATCGGCACCCATGTGTTTGAGCAGTTGGACCGTCGCCGAGCCAATCCCTCCCGTGGCTCCATTGACCAGAACCTGACTCCCCTTTTTCAGGTTCACTTTATTGATGAAGTTATACCCATAAAACGCCCCTTCGGTACTGGCGGCAGCTTTTTCGTAGGTCACACCCTTCGGGATAGTCACCAAGGTGCCTTCTGCCGAGATGGTCATGTATTGGGCGTGTGAGCCAAAGCCATTCCCATTGAACCCAAAAACTTGATCGCCGATGTTAAAGGCGGTGACGGCATCGCCAAAAGCGACAATTTCACCGGCAAACTCGCTGCCAAAAATGGGTTCCCTCGGTTTCAGCAAGCCTGACATCAAACGGCCAATCAAAAAAGGGACCGCTCTGGCCAAGGCGGTGTCGGTCCGGTTGACCGTTGTGGCGTAGACCTTCACCAGAACCTCATGATCTTTTGGTTCTGGCCTTTTGACCTGTTTCAGTTCCAGGACGTCAGGAGGTCCGTATTTGTCTGACACCACCGCTAACATGGTTGATTCATCGACAAGGCTAGTTTGGCTCATTCAACTCCATAGTGATGACGATTTTCCCTTGGTGCTCGCTGCGACCAAAGTGCTTCATTGCTTCTGGGACTTCGCTTAAGCTGTAGGTGCGGTCAATCTCAGGGACGACCTTGCCTGACTCTATCAATTCGATCAGCTCCATGATCCCTTGGTTAGGTTTATACAGCACGATGCCTATTTTTTTATTGTTCCTCATCGATAACCACGGGCTCAACAACAGGGTTTGCATGATTCGCCCCGTCGCCCCTCCCATGACGCTGTAAATCCCCCCTGGATTCAGGGAACGGTTGGTATCAAAAATAGAACGCTGGGCGCAGCAGTCTAAGATCCGGTCATACTGTTGCCCATTTTGGGTGAAGTCTGCGGTTTGATAGTCAATCAAATGGTCTGCACCGACCTTCCTCATCACCTCAAATTTAGAGGCCCTGTCCACTCCAGTCACCTCAGCACCCATCGATTTAGCGATCTGCACCGCAAAGCTACCCGCACCACCGCCAGCACCATTGATCAAGACCTTTTGCCCCGCCTGAATCAGCCCCTTATGCTGCAATCCCTGTAGCGCAAGCAGACCAGCCTGGGGCAGTGCCGCAGCTTGTTTAAAAGACAAACTGGCTGGTTTCAACGTCAAAGCGTTTTCCTGCGCACAGACATACTCCGCAAAGCCGCCCCAACCACACTGGCACAGGTCCCCAAAGACTTCATCCCCTTGTTGAAACTTCGTCACCGAGCTGCCGACCGCTTCGACGGTCCCGGCGATATCGGAGCCCAGGACTCGTATCTTTGGGTCAAACAACCCCGAGGTTACCCGGTTTGCAAAGGGCTTGCCTTCTAACAACCCCCAATCCCAATCGTTGATTGAGGCTGCATGAACCTTGATCAAGGCCTCATTGTCTTTAGGGGTCGGCAGGGGCATCTCTTCGAGGTGCAGCTGTTCGACGGTGCCGTAATGATCATATACCACTGCTTTCACGACTGTCCTTGCAATAAATTATCAGGAGCACAAACCCCTGTTTTTCAAGCCCTCAAGCTTCGGGTTTGTGTCTTAAGTTATCATGTTTTCGTCCGAATCGGTACTCAAAATAGACTTCACCGAATTCCTGAATCCAGGCCAAAGACAACCACCTATTCAAAAGCGATCGTTCAGGGTAAATGATCCGATAGAGCCAGCGTCCCAACCGCCTCTGACATCACCAAGGGTACTCAAAAACAACACTAACGTTTGGGCCCTCATCGCCAGTTGCCACATCGGCACGGTAGACATAGCCCGAGGCGGCGACCATCCGAAGGCCTGTTCCTGCGGAAGAGGTGCTAAGTTTCCAAAGGTCTTGGGTAGATTCAGCCACCGTACCTACATCATAGAAAAAAGCCCATTGGATCGAGGTAGAAATATCCTTCCAAATCCAAAAGTCGAAAGGCGTTGCGTTGTCAGACATCGACAAACGCAGTTCTGTCGAAAAAACCTGGGTGTGGGCCCCCTGAAAACGATCTAGAGGATAGGACCTCAGATGGTTGAACCCGCCAATTGCGGAGGCGGTCCCCTTTTCTCGTTCCAACTGTCGGTGATCGATCAGAGCTTTTGCGTCAGCGCTGCAATCGGCGTAACTACAAGTCAGCCCTAACTCTGCCGCCAGTTTTGCATGGTCTGTTTCACCCACTTGGATCACTTCGGCATCTGAGCGCATTGCATGAAAGGCCCATACGCTATCGCTCCCAATGGGGATGTAGATATTGAGTACTTTATCCACCACGTTATAGTCCGACTCTGTCGCTGTGATCGGTGGCGAGTTCGAACTCCGTACATCCAGGCGAACCCCCAAACGTGGGTCTAAGTAGTCATCGGTGTAGTCGATTTTCAATCCAGATGAGCTTCTTTGCGTTTTGATGGCTGTGGGGTTGGCAAAATCGAACAACAGGTTGCCCTCTGGGTCCAAGCCCTGTTTGTTCTTCACCGTTAAATTGGTGTGCTCAGAATACAGGGAAATTCGTCGCTCCCAGGCGGTCAAGGTGATGTTATAAAACTGCTCATCCAAAGCGTTGACCAGCGTGATATAGTCCATTTTATCCGAGTTTATCCCTCGTGTTTTATAGTGATTGGTGGGGAAGCTGCTGACAGCCATATTGCTTACAGCTAAAATGAGCGTTTCAGAAATCAAGTGTAAATCTGAAATTTGCAAAAAGGTTCCCTCAGCGGCACCTGTCGCTTTCATCGCTAACAGGTCCATATAAGAACCCGCCACGTTGGCCGCTATCAGGCTGTAGGCGATGCCCGCTCCAACCCCAGGGACACTGTAGGGTGCAGGCAGAGCCAAATAGGCGGTGTCGGTTTTAAATTGTTTTTGACGCCGTTCAATGGCTGAGGCATCCACAGCCACCAAAGTGATCAACAAAGTTAAAATGAGTGCCCCTGATTTGAACTGTACCATCTTCATCTCTCCACGTTTTGGTTCACATTGCCCTTGATGCCTTCGTTCGACTTATCTTTAACCTGATGAACTGAAAGCAAAGGGCCGCCTAAATCCCGCACTTTCCTTAACAATCCATACAAAGCTGCTTGATCAATCACCGGACCTGTCAACACCGTGTCACCGTTGTCTTCCAGTCGAACCTCTAAGCCTCCAAACCACTCGGACCATTGGGGATCAAAATGCCCTTGGATGGTGATTTGATAGATACTCACCTCACTGAGGTCAGCTTTTTTGTCCTGTTGGTTTGACATGGTCCTCTATCTGGTTGAGCCCTAGATACAGCCGAAGTGATTGCTCTTGTTATCGATAGAATAGCTGACAAAAGTACCGGTGAGTAGATACTAAAGTACTGTTTTGGGGGACTGTTCTTTGTGAGTGAAAGAAGGGGGGGGGCTTACGAAAGAGCCGAGGGGAGCGACTCTAAGCTTCAAAGGGAACGACTAGAAAAGCCCTAATTCACGGGCACGGACAATGGCCTCGGTGCGCCTTTGGACCTGTAGCTTGCCAAAAATATTTTGATTATGCCCTTTCACTGTGCTTAAAGCGAGAAACAACCGTTCGCTGATTTCTTGATTCGAAAGGCCCTGGGAAATGCACTGTAAAACTTCCAGCTCCCGTTGGCTTAAGGGTTCCACCAGGGGTTGAGAGGAAGCAACAGCAGGTGCATGAGTTTTGTTTTTCTCCTGTGGTTTGTACGGCGAGAATTGAGCGAGCAGACCGCAGACAAACTCAGACTGTCCACCTTGAGCGACGACGTCAGTCAGCAACTCAGCCAAAGGGGCCCCTTCGTTTAAAAAAACTTGAACATAGCCCTCAGGTTCCGCCACAGCCAAAGCCGATTCCAGCGAAGACAAAGCCGCTGATCCTTTGCCCAACGCCTGGTGCCCCAGAGCTTGCAACACCAGAATCTCGATTCGGCTGCCAATGCGATGGCCTGCTACCGCTGCTTTCAGCAGGCTGCCTAGCAGTTTCATCGCCCCTGGAAGCACTGGTTCTGCGCCGCCTAGTTTGGCTTGAGCAAAAAGGACTCTGATATAGGTGATATGATCAAACTCGCTGGGGTAGCTGGCTTCATCGTCCACCGAAAAACCTCTCTCTTGAGCCCACCCCTCTGCGCTAGACAGGCTCCCCTGCTTCAACCAAAGCCTTGTTTTCCAAGCACCTAAGGGCCGTAGGATAGGAACTGGCGTAGGGATAAAGCTATGTTCTGCCTCTTTCATGAATGCCAAAGCGCTTGACAAGTCTCCCTCTGCCTCAGCAATACGAATTTTCAGCAGACTCAGGAGATGCTGCCATCGATAAATATAAGTTTGTTCACCACACTCACGGGCGCTGTTTAAATGCTGCTTCGCCTCTTCGAGTCTGTTTTGCTCCAAATATATCTCACTCAACCCAAGGTGCATGCTCGCTGAATTGACGATTTGGGCGACCTGTTTCCCCTCGATCTGTCCTATGAATCGACCATAAACTTTTTTTGCTTCCTCCAAACGTCCTTGGGCTACCAGAGCCAGGGTAACCCCGACATTCCCGCTCACTTCAGACTGAGTATCTCCGGCCTGCTTGAAACAAGCGATACAATCGGCGAAACTTTGAGTGGTCGCCAGCAGGTCGCCACCACGCCAAATGGAAAGTGCCAGCAGGGCATTGGCCTTGCCTCTCATCAAATAATCTTTTTCTGGGAGCAACTCCAGCACCCTTCGGACATATTTCTCCGTATCAGCACTTTCCCCAACCCACTGAGCAAGGTAAGCACGAGTAAAAGCTATTTGGGCAGGGAGAGATTTGAACTGTTCTTCGTCCACCACCTTGATTGAGCAAGACCTAAGGTTGCCCTGGGCCCGGGCGACAGCCAAGCTTTCTAACATTTGCTCCACCTCTTGCAGTCTGGCTTCGACGCCTTCGGTTTCACCGGTGTCCAGTATGGCCGAAGCATAGGCAACGGCCAGGACGGGCCTCGTGGCGAACAGTTCCTTCGGTATGCCCTTCACCCAAGCCAGCCATGGCTCAACTTGAAAACTTTGATCCATTTCCGGCCAACCCAACTCGGCTAGGTCAGCGACCCGGCTCCAATCTTGGGCTAATGCCCCATGATGAACCGCTTGGGATATGGACCCCGTTTTTTGGAACCACTCGCTGGCCCTCAGGTGTAAGGTTGACGGTGTCACCTCGTCTGCTGTAGAGGGTGCCCCGTTATGCTGAAGTCGCTCTCGGAGTAACTCGGCAAAGAGATGATGATACCGGTACCAACGCCGCTCGTTGTCCAAAGGGATGACAAACAGATTGGCATTTTCGATTTGCTCCAAGGTGTCTTGCCCGCTGACCAGGGAGCCGGGCAACAGGGCATCACACAGCGGCCCGCAAAGACGCTCTAAGATCGATGTCCTCAGCAGAAACGTTTGGATATGCTCCGGCTGCTGGTGCAAGACTTCCTCCACCAGATAGTCCATCACAAAATGATGATTACCGGTGAAGGATTTGATGAAGCCGGTGATATCTTTAGAGCCCTGCATCGAAAGTGCGGCGAGCTGCAACCCGGCAATCCAACCTTCGGTGCGGCCTTCCAAAGCCAGGATATCGGCTTCTGAGAGATTCAAGCCCATCTTCGTCTTCAGAAATAAAGCGGCTTCTGACGGAGAAAAGCGCAAGTCAGCGGCTCGCAACTCAGTCATTTGGTCCTTTGCCCGGAAACGGGCTAGAGGTAGCTGGGGGTCCTCACGGGTGGTGAGAACCAAATGCATTTGAGGTGGCAGGTGTTCCAGTAGAAACAAAAGCGCCTGATCGATCTGGTTCGAGTCAATGACATGGTAATCATCCAGAACCAAGGTGAATGGTTCTGGGACCTCTGCGACTTCATTGAGCCAGAGGGTTAAAATCGATTCAGTCGGCGGAATCTGCGGAGATTGAAGCACAGCCAGGACCTCATTCCCAGGATGTGCAGCCACCTTCTGTACAGCGGTGATGAGGTAAGTCAGAAAACCGGTGAGGTCGTTATCCCCTTCATCCAGCGACAACCAAGCGGCAGGTTGTTTGGCGATGGCGATCCACTCGGTCACTAAACTGGTTTTACCAAACCCTGCTGGGGCGGAAATCAGAGTCAACTTGCGGTGTAACCCTTCGCTCAACTGTTCGGTCAGTCGAGGTCGTAAGACAACCTTGGGCCGAGGTGGGGGGATATATAATTTGGTGGCTAAAATCGGTATAGACATCGAACCAGTGAAACGCTTGGGTAAAATATAAAACAGGTTTTAAGGAGCCAATCTCTCATAAACCTCAATAAATTAGTATCAAAATTCTAAACTGAGCACCTCTTTTTCATGTCTCTGTTTGGTCTTTGCTGAGCCAGGAATGGAGGAAAAGGCAGCGGCTCAAGGAACACCCATCCAGAGGCACCCACCGTTCATGACCACAAGAATCATCAAGTTCCGCCATTGACGCCCATAAATCAGACCTATTTTATATTGCCCGGTATGCCTTAGAGCTTCGCAACGCCAGAAATGAACTTGCAGTGAGCCAGCCCTACAATCCCTCAAAACCCACCGGGGACAAAGCAGGATCAAATCTGCTGAGTCAGCATCCAGCCAATGTTCACCGCCATCCCAGCCTCCTGGCCCCGCAAGCCCATCGGTGAAACCCAATCTGCCCCGGTTTTTTGCGGTGGCTGATGTAAAAACAAAAGATATCTGTCCATGAACCTTTGGTCAGTCGAAACGTTCGAATCGCCTCAATATTTCATGTAAATTTCATGTAAGACCGGTTTACATTTGATATCTAGGACGACAAACAACGAATTTTTCCCCTTTTAATCATGGAGAACATTGCAAGCTTCGACAAAAATAGGGTTTCATTTTTGGGTTGGGTTGATTTTGATAATTTTCCCCGTCACCTTGTCAGCCGGGGAGTTACGAGGAAACTTCGGTGCAAGTTTCACCAGCGCAGGGGTTCCATTGGCTGGGTATTCAGCGGACTTGGGGTACCGGTCAGAGGGGTTAGACCTTTGGTTGGTTGATTTCGATGGTGCTGAAACCAACTTGGTTTATCACAGCCTTTCAAACTTAGAGGCTTCGGCGTCGAACCCGGCGCTCAGCTTCAAGGCTTATGAAATCAACTATTTTCTACTCAAGGACCTGGGCGGCTTGATGGTGGGGCCAGGGTTTGGGTATGGTGTTGCGGAGACAAGCAACACTCCAGCTGCCGGGCAAACGACCAGCAGCAGTACTTTTTTCACAGCCAAAGACATCCACTATGGCGTCTTGGCTGTGAAGGCATCAAAAACCTGGGGAAACATCGGCTGTGACTTTTTGGTCAGCAGCTTTGGCGGATTAATCGGAGGGAGCCTGTTATGCGGATTAAGTCTTTAATTCTTTTTACATTCTGTCTGTTGGCCCTGGTGGGCTGCAAGGAAGGGCTGACGTCCCACAACATCACCTTGAACGGGGTGGACCACGGCAAGAAGCTGTACAAAGGTGCCAAAGACTGCACCGCTTGCCACGGGGTGAACCTTCAAGGGCAGGCGTACATCCCTGGATGTTTTTCTTGTCATGGGGTGATGTGGAACAAAGATGACCACAAGGTGAATCGTGGCGGGGTGATGCATAAGTCTGGTTATTTTAACGCAGAAAAAAACTGCGCTGCCTGCCATGGTGGACCGACTTTGAAAAAGGAAAATATCCACGGCAAACTTCGCCCTGGTTGTTATGACTGCCACGGGGACAAGTGGTCAGCATTGAAAATCCATTCGGTATCCAAAGCGGGCTCCATGCACGCCGAGGACCCCTTTGCCCCGAATCCAACCTGTAGCGAATGTCATGGCACGGACTTAAAAGGGTCTGGTGGGGCACCTAGTTGCTACAGCTGTCACGGCGCACGATGGCTCCAAGCCGACTCGCCACACACCCAGTCAAAAGGGGGCAAAAAACATGCGCCTAACTTCGGTGATCCTGATCGATATTGCGCTGCATGTCACGGTACTGACCTGAAAGGGTCGGATACAGCGCCGAGTTGCTACAGCTGCCATGGTGCCAAGTGGCTGCTTTCGGGCACTCCCCATACGGTGATGAAGTATGGCTATGCTCATGCAGAGGCCTTTAACTCACCACAAAACAATTGCACCGGGTGCCATGGTGCCGATTTACGTGGTTCGGCCTCCGCCCCTAGTTGCTACCAGTGCCACGGTGCCAAGTGGTCTGGCGGGGGCGATAAATGGGGGGGCATTGCGCCGATAAAAGCGCCGAGTGCTACGTCTGCCCCATAGCGGAAACGCCTATACACTGGGCCTGCGGCTCTGGTGCTGTAAACACAAGCAAAGGCTTTACCCTGCGATTATGGACTCAAGGGCCTAAGTAGGGTAAAGCAGTGCAAAAGTTTTGAGTGTTTGCAGCGATGGATAGCCTGGGGACAACCCTCATGAGGATTTATCTACCTGCGAATTCCAAGTTCTATGTTTGCTGGCAGACGGAAAGAACAGCATTCATATCGCAGACAAACTGCATGTCAGCCCAAAAACGCAACTTGCAATCCGAGTAGGCTGAGCTGTTGTGGGTTCAGCGGAGAAACACTTTTGTAAACCATCACCGCCCCCCAAGGTCTCTTTAGGGACAGCGGGATGCCTAGAATACAGGTTTGATCTAGTCTCGCTGATCGTTCCTGTGATTTCCAACCCTCCTTCCTTTGACCCGAGTCGGTCGCTATGCGACGCCCATAGCATGCGGTTGAAGGTTCAAATATCCCCTTGCCCTGACGTCCTGTGTCAAAGAAGAACGGATGACTCTATACCAGGACTTCCCCAATTAACTAGGTGCTGAGCAAGCCGCTGGTGCCTCAAAAGTTAATGAAAATCATCGCTGAAAACCGGGTTGAACTTGAGCCATCTGTTTGATCCAATCAGGTGAGAAACCCTAGAACCTATTGTTTGGAAATCACCGACATGAACCGGTTATCGCTAAGCCCTCAGACCCACCAAAAATACCGAGCCGTTGACACCCTAGCAGGCCAGCCGGGAGTCACCGGAAAAACAACAAACGCAGGTCTGAGCCACAAGCTTTTTTACAGCGGCTTTTTTCTAGCCCCACAGCAACCCAACCATCCTCAGCCAACGCCTTTTTGGCTCCTTCAAGGGCAGTGTACCGTTTTTTTTCCGGCACCAAGGCACCTCTTTTCACCGGGGATGTATCAGCGATCAGCCTTCGCTGTGAGCCAAACTTGCGTTGGTGAATTGATGTGCCCAGAAGGCATGTAGTTTCCCGTTTTTATAATCACTTTCGCTTGTTCTCAAGGTTTTAATCTCATCCTGAGCTTGGTTGATCACCCCTTGAAGAGCCGCTGTTCTGCTGCCCGGCGTGATGGGTTGCAGGCAGTGCTTGGGCAGGCAGTGAAGCTTCAAACGTGAGTTTCGAGGTGAGGCCGTTGTTGTAAATTCCTTTTCAGATTCAGGAATCTGAAAAAGTTCTTTCAAATGGATGCGATCTAAGAGGATGAATCCGTTTGCATGGGCTTTTTCCCCTTTGGGAAGCAGTTGGTCTTCCACGATACACAAATAACCTGAACCGCTGAGATACTTCCCAATGGGCTGATCTAGAGCAAAGGTAGAGACCCAATCCCTGGGGTTGATTTCATGCAACACATTGGTCATCAACACCAAATCTACCGAGTTTGCGTCGATCTCAAAATCAGCGGGTTTGGTGACTAAGTGTGTCGAGTTTCCATATTGGCTTTCCAAGAGCGACTCCAACCTTGAGGAGGGAGGGAACGGCTCATAGGCGTAATACTGGATTTTGGCAAATTCTTCAGGGACCCATTCTAACAAAGCCTCAAATAGCCTACCCTCACCGGCACCATAATCCAATATCCGCAACGATTTTGCACCCTGCAAACGGTCTTGAATCAGATTCCTGATTTGTTGAAGCTGGGGGTCGTTCTCCGTTGAGGGGATGGCTTGTGGCGAAAACAAAGACTCATAGGCGAAACGGTTGGCCGCCAAATGTGCGGGTAGGTTGCAAAAGTCCTTTAACTTTTCAATTTGCTCTTCTTTACCGAGCAATCCAGCCAAGACTCGCTCTGGCATGTTGCCGGAATAATCCAATTTACCTTGGTCCATATACCAAAGGTTTTCCCCGTCATAAAGGTTGCTGATCAAAGGCACGGAATGGGTAGCGATCCAGATTTGGCCGTTAGGCACCGCCTCTTTGAGCCGTTGGACAATGTCAATGAGTGCTGCGGGGTGTAAGTGGTTTTCAGGCTCATCAAGCAGCAAAACCGTTTGATCTAACTGGATTTTCTGGTGGTGCAGCGCTAAGGCAAACTGCAACAACACCTTTTGCCCCGAAGAAAGCTCCGCCTGATTCAAAGGGCGGCCAAAAATCTCGGGCTCCATATCTTTGTTGCCCCAGGTGATTTTTGTCTGCAGGAGGATGGTGAGTAGGTTTTGTAGAGACTTCCAATCCTCGATGATACCTGGAGCCCCCTCAAAGTCGGTTTCTGGGTGACTTGCTCTAACATATCGCTCTAAATGCCCTATCAGTGCCGCCATGCTGTTTTGTTGCATCGCCCCAAAGCCGGGCTGGCTGATGTGTTGGTGTGATTGTTTGGACGCAGCCAAAGATAAATTTCCGCCCTCTTGCAACTCAACAGTGATTGGTACAAAAGGCACGATGGAGCCGGGGCCTTCCAGTCTGATCAATTTGAACTTTTCTATGAGGCTTTCTTGATAGGCGAGCTGTGCTTTATTTTGAACAATTGTATTTTGCCAGTCCTTTACCATCGGATCTTCAGGTCTGCCCTTTATGGCATCAGAGTAAAATTTAATGCCTTCCTGTAGTCGTGCAATTTGTCGTGGGGCATCTTCGTATTCTGAGTGCATCCGCGTCCCCGTCAGTTGAGGCAACCACCGCAACAACCGGGTTTTCCCCGCTCCATTTCTCCCAGCGATCAACACAACCTGCCCCATTTTTCGCATGTGGAACTGTTGAATCCCTATTTCTTTCATGTCTTGGTCGTTCACGTTCAGTTCTGTAATTTTCATGGGGCCTTTGGGGGGGAGCTAGAAAAGCGGTCAAACGCTTAAGCAATTTCATGGTTTCAAAAATTTTGGGGCAAAGGGCTTACCTTTGGTTCAACTATAAAGTTCTAGACAAACGATGGTCAAGGTAATCCGACGACCGGATTTCGATTCGCTCTGGAATCAGGTCACCGGGTTTAGAAAATGAACGCTAAAGGAAAAGAGAGCAGGTAGCCGGTTGTCTGCGAAAGCACATCCCCAATAATCCCTGTAGGGTGGGTACCCTTGCCTAGGATCGGTGGTTTTCTCATGTTTGTATCATCTGTTTTTATCTGTAATATCAGCAAGAAGCCTTGTCACCTCAGCTTTCAATCTAGCCAGACATAGAGTTTGTGAAGGCCTGGATTGGGGTATATATCTATAATTAGTTGCGCTATCAACTAATATCTCCTAGAATCAAACCTAAGAACGCAGCAACCTCATTCCCCGGTTCCTTGATGAAACCTGCCAAAACAGACTTACCGGTCCAGGAACGTCTCGGCTTTTTGATCACCCAAGCATCCTGGGCGATTCGGGGGCATATGGTGCGCTACATCCGCTCCTTGGGGCTTGAGCTGACACCGGAGCAGTGGATTGCGATCAACTGGCTTTGGAGCCACCGGTCCGTGTGCCAGCAGGAGTTGGCGCAGGCGATGCACAAAGACAAAGCCAACATCACCCGAGTGGTCAACAGCTTGGTCAAACAGGGATACCTCTCCCGGCAGCCAGACCCACAAGATGGCCGCAAACACCTTCTACAACTCAGCCCCAGCGGGGTCAAAGTGATGACCGAGATCATGCCCAAGGTGATGGGCGAATACCGAAGGATAACCAACGAGCTCACCGAAGAAGAAATCACCACCGTCAAAAAGGCGCTTGCCAAAATTTTATCTCAAGTCAACCAAACCTCAACGGAGTAACCCATGAAATCAAAAGTCTTATTGTCCCTGATGCTGGCGTTATTGATCAGCCCGATAACCCAAGCGGCAGAGCCGACGTCTAACTTCCCTGGAATCCAAAAGTTGATGAATCAGCTAGGCAAAGATATGTCGATTGCCCAGTCGGCGCTGCTCAACGAAGACCATGAACAACTCGCTATCTCCGCCGTAGCTATTGGAGAGCACCCAAAGGCCCCACTGATGGAGCGAATGAAGGTGATGGCTAGCTTACTCACCGATATGTCCGCCTTTAAAGCTTGGGACGAGAAAACTCACACAGCAGCCAAACAGTTGAAAGCCGCTGCCATCGCAAAGGACCGGCAGGCTGAGACAAAAGCCTTTGTCACCATCACCGAAAGCTGCATGGGTTGTCACATTCAGTTTCGTGACCGCCTGAAAGAATAGCAGGACACTGGGGGCCGAGTGAAGCGGTCCCCAACCTTGGGTTCTCTCTGATGGTTCTTAAAAAAAATCCGGTGACGGTATCCTGGCGATCAGCCAGAACATGCCGAAACCGAGACCATCGAAACCGAAAAAAACCAACTAGGTGATCCGTTACGAAGGAGAGTTATGATTCATATCACCCACCTTGACCACCTTGTTTTGACGGTCAAGGACATCAAAAAAACCTGTGACTTTTACCAACAAGTGTTGGGCATGGAGGTGATTACCTTTTTGAATGACCGCAAAGCCTTGAAATTTGGCAATCAAAAAATCAACCTACACCTTGCTGGCGGCGAGATTCAACCTCATGCTCTGTCGCCTACGCCGGGATCGGCTGATTTGTGTCTCATTTCCAAAACAGACTTAGATCAAATCGTAGGCTTTCTCAAGGATCAGCAGATCACGATCGAAGCAGGCCCCGTTGAGCGGACCGGCGCTGTGGGTAAACTGCGTTCCGTTTATATCCGTGACCCTGACCAAAACCTGATTGAAGTTTCCAACGACCTGACCAACCAGCCGCTTGCACCTGAGACGGTTTCATGAAATCGGGGCTAGGTTATTGTGGGACTCTTCGGAGATAGACAGTAACGGTCTGTTGGGGGGGGGGCCAGCGATCTGATAGAGTCAACCAGGGTCGTTAGCTGCTTGGCTTTGTGAATTTGTCTCAAACAACACCCCAGGGGTATTTCTGGCTTAAAAATGAGCAGATGTTTGAGAATTAGGGGGCTCGATCCAGTTGCCTCAACGTAGCCTTTAACAGTTCACCCATAGGACGCTGAACAACCCGTTTCGATCAAAAAATGTGGGGGATTGCAGCCGAAGCCCTAGGGTGCTGTGGACTACGTTATTTTCTGTTCAGCTAGGTTCTCGGTTGCATCAGAACCAAATCCAGAGTCAGCCGGTTGGGTTCAACTGTTTAGCCAGATATTCTTGTTGGCTAGCCAAAAAGCTTTCTCGGTCCAACGGCTTGTTTAAATACCTGCGGATTCAAATTTGAAGTGCAACTTTTCCGAGGAAATTTAGGAGTTGAGCTGGGGATAAAGTTCGAGCATCTTAAAGGACCAAGTAAAAGGAGCACAGATGAAGCATTACAATCAGCTGAACAGAGAGCAGCGATACCAGATTTCAGGTTTAAAGAAAGCGGGGCTAAATCTATCAGAAATTGCCGATGAGGTTGGTGTTGATGAAGGGCCGCTGGTGTTTTGTTTGGTCAATGATCACCATTGGAAGCCTCGCCCCTTGGGACAAGGTCCAGGGAGTTTCATATTTAGCCTTGCTCTGTGTTTCCTCGGTGGGGTTGGGTAAAAAGGGTGCCCAAGCCGAAGGGTTGCCCACAAACGCGTCCCGTTCTTTACTAGAGGCTAACTCTTGCTTGCAGTAGGTCCGAAAATCTTTCCCAAAAAATTCAAACGGTTTTTCGCAGGTTGGGTCTAAGAAATAACTCCCTTGGGCCAGCGAGTCTGGATCATCCACCAGCTCACAGGTGTCGCTAAGCTTTTGATACATCTTCGGTGCAATTCCCGGTTTGATCACCTTCGCTTCGACCACAGCACAGCCGACTTCTTCGATCACCGGTTTTGTAAAAAGGCTACAACTAGAAGCAATCAGGATCAGGAGCGAGTATACCAGGAGTCGTATAGGAGAGTGTTTTATCAGATGGCCGTTCATAAATTTATATTGATGTGCGGATTTACAGTTATCTATAAGCACAAATATCAGGATTGGTCAAAATTTTAGAAATCGGCTCTAAGGGATTCGGCAAGGGGTGATCTAGAATGGAGTAGGGGGCGACTCCGCTCAGCGGTCTACCATGCTTTTCATGACTTCAAAAAACCCAACCGATGCCCCCCGATGAGCAGGAGTAGACCCCCAACACTTCAAACCGGACAACCTATCAGCTCCAGCCTTTTTAGACAGGGCATATTAAAACTGACGGCTATTCAGCACGTTTCAGGTTCTAGCTGCTGCGGTTGGAACAGTCGCAATGAGGAAGGATGTGCAGTCTATTTCAAGATTCCAGTCGGTCTACTTGGGGAAGCGGCAAATGAACCAAAAAGCGACTGCCTTGCCCGAGTTCGCTGTAGGCTTCGATCTGGCCACCATTTTTTTCCACAAACTCTTTGACCAACACAAGACCAAAACCGGAGCCCACCTCTTGGTCGGTTCCCAGGGCACTTTTATTAGTGCTACCTAGTTCGAAGATATGTTCAAGGGCTTCTGGGGACATACCCACCCCAGCGTCAGCCACTTCCAACACCACCTTTCCGTTTTGTTGTTGGCCACTCAGGGAAATACTCCCCCCCCTAGGGGTAAATTTCAGCGCATTGGACAATAGGTTTCGAATGACCGTTTGCAACATCATCTCGTCAGCCACCAAGGTAATCCCCTCAGCGGCCTCCAGCACCAGAGTGATATCTTTTTGCTGCGCCCGTTCCGCCGCCAAGTTTTTCACGTGACCTAGAAGCAACTGAACATCCATCGCAACCGGTTTGGGTACCAAGACACCTTGCTGAGATTGAGCCCAACCCAGGAGCGATTCGAGCAGGTTATGCACCTGTTTCGTAGAGTCAGCACAAGAGTTTAACAACTCAGGGTCCGGTTTAATCTTGCCGGACGAGAGAATATCCAGAGTGGTGTTCAACGCCCCAATCGGACCTCTGAGATCATGGGCTAAAATTGAAAAAAATTGGTCTTTTGTTTGGTTGGCTTTTTGAAGTTCCAATTGGCTGGTTTTCAGCTCTGCAGTTCGGTGCGCAACCTTTCCTTCTAACTGCTCTGCATGTCCCTGGGCCTGTTCAAGCAGCGCTTCTAGGGCCTGTGATCGTTCTTTTCGCAGCACCTTGAATTTGTCAGCCATGGCTACCCCAAACAGGCCAACATCTATCAACACCAAGATTTCACCAAGACCCAACCCAAATTGCGGGGTCGGGACCCACCCAAATTGTCGGGGGATGAGCAGCATGTTCATGACGGCGTACCAAGCGGTCGCATAGACAACAAACCGAGACTCTCTATGGCCCTGACGAAAGGTGACTGCCGCTAAAAGAAAGCTAAAAGGAATAACCACCACCGCTTGCAGACTGATCAATACCTGGACAACACCTAAGCTCAAAAAGGGCATGCTGCCAAGAATCGGTAGAAGAGGCACCAGCGCATAATTCGAAGCTTTGTGCCACTTCGGGCAACGGGAGGCAGACAAAGAGAAGCTTTGGATAAATCGCAACACGACAAGCATCAAGATGATGCGCATCAGGGGGTAAAGCCAAAGGATCTCTTGGGCGTGTCCAACAAAGAAGACACGACTCCAATACCCTGCCAAAAAACTCAGGTTAAAAAGCAGGCACAGCAAATAGGCCCCGTACCAAAGAAAGGACTTATGCCCGATACCATAAGCCAGCAAGGCGTTGTATAAGAACAAACACAACAAAGCGGCAAAAAACATGGCACTCAGCTGGTTGGCACTGCCTTGCTCCCTCCAAAAGGAATGAGACTCCCAAAGCGTCAGGTTGAACTCTACAAGTTGCTGTGATTCGAGCCGAAGCAGCAATTCATAATCCAGATCAGGCTGGAGCTCTAACGGCAGCACAAGGCTGCGTAAATAAGTATCTTGTTTGTATTTAGGGGAGCCACTACCGGTTTGAATATATTGTACCCCTTGACCCTGGTACAACCAAGCTTCCAGCTTATGGTTGTACCATATCTTTTGTTCAAGCAACATCGGCTTTGCCTCGGAACCAGTCCGAAATTTAAGCTTGAGCCAAACCGAACCTTGGGTAAACCCCGTAGAGTAGACGTCGCAGCCGCTAGGGCAATCAAGGGCGATAAATTCTTTCTGTAAGGCTTCTTGGCGTGTTAAGGCCCCGCTAGAATCCTCAAACATTGAGAAAAAGGGGGTCAAAAGGATGTGGTTTTGCTGGTTTACCGGTTGCGGTAAGGTCGTCGCAATGGCAAGGCTAAGCGGAGCGAACCCAAATAAAATCAACAGGAATGGAAAAAGAATCAGTCGCATGGCCCCCCTAGAGAAAGATTAAGCTAACATTCCCCTGTGTTCAGGTCAACCCATACCAAAATATATGAAGAATTAAATATTAGCCATACTGCACTATAATATATGGATAACCGCAGGACTCTGGAGGTTTTTATGATGACACGATTCTTTCGTCGAGAGGGACTTGTGTTCTGGTCTCAAGGCTTGGGCGAGAATCAAAAAAAAGCACCCTGGCTCGGGAGAATCCCGGTAACCTGAACCCGACTCCCTTTGAGTATAGGTTCCACAGGTTTAGACAATGAAGGCTTAAGGAGAGGGGAACAGGTTTCCAGGTGTCGAGCCTTAAAATCTTCTTTGATAGCAAGGTTCGGAAGGCTGTATATTTTATACCATCCGAGGGTTATGACCATTTTCAGCCTCAAATCTTCAAAAGATCAACCTGCCCCGAAAGCGAAGTTTTGGATCATAACATCTGATCATCAATGATATTTTTACCAAAGACGAGTTTATCTTACAAATTCTGAATCAGATTTTAAAGGCATGTCTCAGAAAACAAGGTCACCCCATTCGTTCATTGTGTCTTTCAATATATTTCAACAACGGACGTAACTTCGAATCATCCGGTAAGTTTGCAGGCCTGCCATGCAAGTCAGTCGTAAGTTGCTGGTCAGCCGGGCTAAGGTCATCCTCAACTCCATCTGGGTCAAAATATTCAATTTTATAATCATTCGCCAATGTGATTAGTTCGTTGTCAAAGAATTTATGATGCGTTGCGCAGAGTAAAAGCCCGTTCCGTGGGTCCAGTCTTTCATCGTGGCTAGCTAAGGACCATGGTACAATGTGCGAAGCCTCAAGGGCGACAAGAAAAGTACAACCACAAAATGCACAGCCGTCATAGGCAGCGAGCAATGCTTCTCGAAAAAGGCGTTGTGCTACCCCTCTTTGTTTTACAATGCCGTAGACCTCACCAGACTTTTCTGGTTCTTCGAGTAGTTTTTGTATCAGATCATCAGGGGTTGTCCCGTCCTGAGCAAAGTCAAAGGGGTTTAAAACCTGTGACCAGTCATACCTGTATACAGTTTCAAAACCTTCTTCCAAGTTGTCAAATTGCCAAGCAATAAACCCCGGCCCTGGTGCTTTGTGTTTTTTATTTACCACTAAAATTGTAAGCGGTGGAAGTCCTTCGTCTAAACAATATTGTTGGATTACACTGAGCACATGTGTCACAGCTCGATGATAGATACCGATCAACTCTGCAAGCTCAGAATAGTAAATAGTGGCCTGTGTTTCTGCACGTTCAACCAGAACAGGCCATGCTCCGAAAGCTTTTTGATAGTGATTTACTGCCATTTGGACCCCTGCTATTATTAGATTAAACCTTCAAACAAAAAAAATGTCATAACAATGCGAACCGACTTGTTGTACCACTCAATTTAGGTTTCTACCAGACTAGATTCCTTTATGTTACATTCGCAATCATAACCGCTACGAGCGAGTGGCAGCAGCCACATTTTACAACGAGGTATTCACCTATGACTTAGAATATCAGCCTATCTGTTAATGAACCCTACCCCCCTCAGAGGGAAGAGGGAAGAGAGGGTTCAGCTGCCGGTGCCCAAGCCGCTGTGGCTCACATGCCGACCCAAGCTTCTAAGGCCGCTCTAGACTTCAGGTAGCCTGCCTTTGCTTTGAGGGCCTTGATTTCTAGGTTGATCAGCTGGGCCTTGGAGCGCAGCGAGACACTCATCTGGCTGCGGCCACCGCTATATAGCCGTTGGTTGATTTGGTCCGCCTGTCTGGCCGGCGGCAAGACTGTTTGCTCCAGTAAGTCCACCAATCGTTCGGCGTTGACCACATGGTTATAATGGGCAGTGACTTTTTCCCTGATCTCTTGTTCGAAAGCCTGCCTGTTTGAAGCCGCCACCTGCAGGCCTGCGGCAGCCCCTTTTTCTTTGGCACCACGGGTTTGATTGCCCCAGGGCAGGCTCATCGCTAGGCTGAGATTATACGCATCTTTGCCTGAGTCTTTTTGGCCCGCCGTTCCTGCGCCAATTTTGATGTAATTAAACCCCCACTGTAAATCAGGCTGACTGGCCCGGTCCCCAGCTAGCCTGGACGCCGCCTCTGCCGCTTGTTCGGCGGCCTTCAGTTCCAACAGCTTTGGGTGGTTTTTTAAGGTCCTGGCAATCAACACCTCAGGGTCCCCAGAAAAAGAAATCATTTCCGGGGGCTCGACGGACCGAATCACCGGGCCACCAGTGCGGCCAAGCAGCCGGTCAAACCTAGCCCGTGCGTCGGAGAGTTGATCCAGGATTTGGGCCAGCTCAAAGGCGTTTTCCCCAATCGCCGCTTGGGTATCGAAAATCGAACTCAGTAGGTTTTGATTCTGCTGGCTTTCAATGGACCGGGTGTCCGCTAACCGCTCAATCACCTTTTGGGACTGGCCCAACAGATCCGGCAATTTTTCAAACAACCACAAATCAAAATAACTCCCCTTGATTTCTTCGATCAAGCCACGGCGTTTTAACTCCAACTGGGACAAGGCGACCTGATACCGGTAGGTCGCTTGCCTCACCTTCAGGTCATTCTGCCCAGGGAACGGGATTTTTTGGGAGAAACTCAGCACTTGGTCCTGTGGGCCATTTTTGGTTTGCACCGGTGAAATCGCCTGTTGGAATTTCACCATCGGTGGTGCCCAACCGCCAGCTTCGTCGATTCGGCTTTCAGTCTGCCGCACCGCTGCCTGTGCAGCGGCCCACCCAGGGTTATGCGCAAAGGCGTAATCAATCGCCTGTTGCAACCCTAACTTTTCTGATGGTAACTGGGCAAACAACAGACTTGGCCATGCCAAGACAGCCAACCCAGTCAACAATAGTTTACAGGTTGATAAGGTGTTCATTTGGTCACAAACTTCAGGGTTCCTTGTTCTGTCTGACCGTCAGACAAAATCATCATATGCACTTTCCAGAACCCTGCCATGGGGACAGGGAACACCAGCTGGAAGAACCCTGGTTTGGTTTGCCTCACCGCCACTTTCGGCAAATCCATCTTCATCCCAGGCATTTCGAAACGGGCACTGGTGATTTTTGCTTTGGTCAACAGGTTGCCCTTTTTTCCCAACAATTGGACTTCAAACCTAGCGATTCCTGGTGTCACCGGGACCAAGGGGGCTTTGATCATCACTCGTTTGCTTTTGGTCCAAAACTTAGACTTTTTATATTTGCCTAATTTTGCCGGTTTCATGTCCATTTTTTTGTCCTGCCCCATGGCCATGGAGTGCCCGCTGTGATGTTTCATCGACTCGGCCATCAACCCAGTTGTCGGGGTAACCAACAACAAAAAACCTAAGATCACTGTCATTGCCTTTTTCATGTTTCCTCTGTCGTTAAAGTTTGTTGTTGTTCGTCAAGTTCTCGGCTTTTCCAATAAACAAAGATCACTGGATAGACCATCAATTCTAAGATCACCGAGGTCAAAATACCACCGACCATCGGCGCTGCAATTCGTTTCATGATGCCTTCCCCGGCCCCGCTGGACCAAAAGATGGGCATGAGCCCAAAGAAAATCGCCGCTGCGGTCATCATTTTGGGTCTGATCCGGCCTGCGGCACCTTCAACAACCGACTCAATCAAGTCCGTCTTGGTGACCAACCGGCCTTCCTTTTTCCATTTTGTGAAGCTCATCTTCAGGTAGAGCAACATCACCACCCCTGTCTCTGCGTCTAAGCCAGCCAAGGCGATCACCCCGACCCACACAGCCACCGACAAGTGATAATCTAAGATCCACAACAACCCAAAGGCTCCGACCAACGAAAAGGGCACCGCTAACAGGATGATCCCGGTTTCGATGAAGCTTTGGGTGTTGAAGTAGATCAACATAATCACCAACAAAAGCGTCAAGGGGACCAAGGTCGCCAGCGTCTTAGACGCCCTTTCTAAGTTTTCATACTGCCCGGCCCACACCAAGGTCACCCCAACAGGCAACTCCACTTGGGTATCCACCACCTCTTTGGCGGCAGAGACATAATCCCCCAAGTTGGTTTTTTTCCGGTCAATATCAATGAAGACAAAACTCGCCAAACGACCATTTTCATCCCGAATCATCGGCGGCCCGGTGTTGACCGAAATCTTAGCCAACTGGGCGATGGGGATATGAGCACCCCCAGGGGTAGGGATCAAGATCTTTTGCAACTCCTCTAGGTTAGAGCGAAAATCCCGGCCATATCGGACCTGAATCGGGTATCTCTCCCGGCCTTCAACAGCTACAGAAATATTTTTTCCACCCACAGCAACCGCCATGGAATTCAAGATGGTAGCCGCTGAAAGCCCAAAACGGGCGGCCTTCAGCCGATCCACCTCAATATCCACAAAATGCCCGCCGGTGCTGCGTTCTGCAAACACACTGCGGGTGCCTTGGATCCCCTTAAGGGCTTGTTCTAACTGTTTCCCGACCGCTTCGACCTGGGCCAAATTCGCCCCTAAAACTTTGATCCCCACTGCGGAACGAATCCCGGTGGACAACATTTCGGTCCGGGTTTGGATCGGCATCCACCAAATGTTGGGCATCCCTGGAATCTGGGCGAGCCGGTCCAATTGCCGGGTGAGGGACTCCATATCTTCCCCTTCCCGCCAAGTAGACTTGGGTTTAAAGCTGATCACCGCTTCAATCATCGACAAAGGTGCCGGGTCGGTGGCGCTTTGAGCCCTACCGACCTTGGTGAATACATGGTCCACCTCGGGCAGTTCCTTGATCCGTTTACCCACTTGATGGGCGATTTCAACCGCCTCTCCGATACCCATCCCAGGTACCGCCGTCGGCATATATAACAAAGTGCCTTCGTTGAGCGGAGGCATGAACTCGCTGCCCAGGCGTGTAGTGATTGGCCAGACACTCAAGACCCCGAGTACAGCAAAACCAACCACCCATTTAGGGTGCGCCAAAGACCACCGACAAACGGGCTCATACCACTGGTTGAGCTTACGGCTGATCGGGTGTTTCTCTTCGGGTACCGTGGTCCCTCGCAAAAACGCCACCGCCAAGGCAGGGGTTAGGGTAATCGCCAAACAAGCGGCGGCGGCCATAGAAAAGCTTTTGGTCCAAGCCAGGGGTTTGAAGAGCTTTCCTTCTTGGCCGGTCAACGCAAAAATAGGGATGAAGCTGATGGTGATGACCAGCAGGGCAAAAAAGACCGGCCTGCCCATTTCGGCCATGGCAGAGGCAATCACCTCTCCCCGAGGCCCTGGGCGGCCCTCCCGCTCCCACACCTCTAACTTTTGGTAGGCGTTTTCCACCAAAATAATCGATGCATCGACCATCGCCCCAATGGCAATAGCGATCCCCGACAAGGACATGATGTTCGCTGTCATACCCGATTGATTGAGCGGGATGAAGCTGATCAACACAGCAATCGGCAAAGGAAACACCGCAATCAAGGAGCTACGGAAGTGCCACAAAAAGACAGACACCACCAAAGCAACCAAAATAATCTCTTCAGTCAACTTGTACAAAAGGTGGTCCACTGCGTTGTCGATCAATTCACTACGGTCATACGCCGGGACAATTTCCACCCCTTCCGGCAAAGACTTTTGCAGTTCGATGATCCTGAGTTTTACCTGATCAATCACTTTCTTGGCGTTTCCGCCCCACCGAACGATCACCACGCCACCGACGGTTTCCCCTTCCCCGTCTAGGTCGGCGGCACCACGGCGCATTTCTGCCCCGATGTTGATTTCAGCTAACTGCTTCAGGAAAACCGGTGTGCCTTGGAATTGGGCAACCGGGATCAGCTCCAAATCGGCGACGCTTTTGATGTACCCTCGGCCACGGATGAAGTGCTCCGCCCCAGACACCTCCAAAACCCGTCCACCAACATCCAAGTTGGAGTTTTTGACCGCCTTTAGAACCTGATCAATGCTGATATCATAAGCCCGCAAACGATCTGGGTTGATTTGGATTTGGTACTGTTTCACAAAACCACCTATCGAGGCGACCTCCGCCACCCCTGGAACTGATTTGAGCGCAAAAGCCAACACCCAATCTTGCAAGCTGCGCAATTCGGCGAGGCTGCGTTTGCCGCTGGTGTCCCGCAGGGCATATTGATACACCCAACCGACACCTGTGGCGTCTGGCCCCAGTTGTGGTTGTACGCCCTCTGGCAAACTGCCGGTCACCGAGGAAAGATACTCCACCACCCGAGACCTAGCCCAGTAAAGATCGGTGCCTTCTTCGAAAATTACGTTCACAAAAGACAAACCAAAAAAGCTTTGCCCCCGGACGTAGCGGACCTTAGGGGCACCGAGCAGGCTGGTGATGATCGGGTAGGTGACTTGGTCCTCCACTAAATCTGGGCTTTGCCCGCCCCACTCGGTGTACACGATCACTTGGATATCCGATAGGTCGGGGATAGCGTCCAATGCGGTTGTTTGCAGCGACTTAAAGCCCAGCAAAGCAAAAGCCATCGAGACAGCAATCACCAAGCCCCAATGTTTGACCGATAGTCGGATTATTTTTTCGATCATTGGGCCACCTCTTCTGGTTCCCCGAAACGAGGCAGGGCACCCCGGAGTTGTGCCTCTGAGCTGATCAAAAAATTTGCCGAAAAGCTCACCTGGGTCCCTGCTTCCAACCCCGTTAAAATTTCAACCCATTCACCGTCCGTTTGGCCTGTTGTGACTTCTACAGGGCTGAAGTACCCCTTGCCTTTGGTGGTGAACACATATTTATGTCGCCCAGAAAACAAAATCGCCCGGCGAGGTAACATCAACCGCTCCCCCTGATCCGAGCGTATTTCCACGTCGGCGTACATGCCCGGTTTCAACATCAAGCTTAGGTTATCCACTTCAATCCTCAGCTTCAAAGTCCGGGTCCTTGGGTCAAGGTAGGGGTATAAATAATTGACCATCCCCTCAACGTTGACCCCTGCTTGATAAGCTAAACTCAAAGTCACCGGGTCCCCTTGTTTCACCTCTCCCGCTTCGTATTCAAAGACCTCAGCCATCGCCCAGAGTTTCGACAGGTCCGCAATTTGGAACAAGGATTCTCCCTTTTTGGCAAACCGGCCTTCGTTGAGCGATTTTTTCACGATATACCCAGAAAAAGGGCTGATGATCACCTGTGCCCTGGGCGGGTGTTGTTTGGCCCGTAAGGCTTTCAGGTCCGCTTCGGTGAAGTCCCACAACAACAGCTTTTCTTTCGCCGACCGGTACAGAACTTTGTCCGACCCGGTGCGCCGAGGCAATTTATCGAGCTGCAAAAAAATCTGTTGGGCCTCGAACAATGCGGGGGAGTAAACAGAAAACAAAGGTTGCCCTTTACGGATAAACTGGCCTTCTCGGTTAGCAAACAACCGCTCGACCTTGCCAGTGTATTTCAGGGTGATATCAAACACCCTCGATTCGTCCAGCTCAATCCGGGCCACGGTCAACAACCGTTTGTATACATGCCTACGCTCGGCCTTGCCTAATTCAACCCCAATCAGCTGCTGACGTTTGTTCGATAAATATACATTGGGGCCAGTGGGGTCTGTAGATTCTGCTTTGTCTTTGGGGCCTTTATACAGCAACCCCTTGGAGCCGATGGTCACAGAAAAAGGAAATTCCGCCACCGTTTTTCCTTGTTTTTTGATCCGAACCGGAACTTCCCATGACCCGGCCATCGAGATTTCCAATTCCGCAAGGTAGCTCCCGTCTTCTTGCAGTTCGGCGGTCGCTGTCATCGACATCCGAGGCATGGTCCCCATTTCAGGCATAAACACCTCGACCTCGACGGTTGCTTCAGGGCCTAGGGGCTTGGAGTCTTTGGCCGAAGACAGACGAAACCGAAGTTCGTTATCCCCAACTTCCGGGGTCTCGGGGTCTATCTGGACCGCTGATATTTGAAAGCCAGATCGTTGATAGCTCGGCCCCGCAGCAAATAAATAAGGGGGAACCAATAATAACAGGGTAATTAAAAGGGCTCTGGTCATCAGATGCCTCCATAAAGATTAGTCAAGCATTAGGCGCAACTACAGGCCTAATAGATACCACTCAAACCAATTTTTAACAGAGCAACAGGACTTTTAACCGGACTAAACTAGGAGGGGAGGGGGAGTAAAAAGAGGATACGACTACTTTGCTAGGGACGGACAGCCAAAAGAGCCGCACCAATGCCCAATACAACACAACAAAAAAGATCAAGTTTGAACTCAACTCTGCAACAGTCTTCACAACCCATTGCAGGTCGACACAACAAAGCATTTCACTAGAGCCCTCATGGGACTGGCTATGGTCCATCATCCCCATGTTATGGGGCATGGTTTGTTGGGCCGACATGCCACTCATCTGTCCGACCGTTTCACCAGGCATACCAGCGGCCCGATTGAGCAAGCTACACTCAGCAACGAGCAAATAGCCAGCCAAAGTGAACATGATCAACACAATAAGAGAACGCTGGTTTAACTTCAACTTGATTCACCGATAGATAATGATTATGGAATACTGTAGAATAGAGAACAACGAAAGTCAATGGAGCCCCCAAAAGCCCCTTGATTCCGCCCTTTAAACCTTAAATAACTCCATCTGTGTTTGAACCTCTTCGGCCATTTTGCTCAATTCATGAATCGTCTCGTCAACCTGCCCGATGGAGGAGGCTAATTGGTTCATCGATGCGCTGTTGGCCAAAGACACCCGGTCGATCTGCTCCACAGACTGGCCGATTTCGTTGGTACCCTGTTGTTGCTCCGCCACTTCAGAAGCAACTTCATCAATCTTGGTTGTGATCAGGCTGACCTTTTCGATCAACTGACCAATCACTCGGTTGGCGTCTCCAACCACCAAGTTCCCCGTTTTCACATGAGAGGAGCTGGTCTCATTCAGGTTGTTGATCTCCAGAATCACTTCTGCACTTTTATCAGAAAGCGCCTTGACCTCTTGGGCAACCACCGCAAAACCACGTCCATATTCGCCCGCTTTCGCCGCTTCGATGCTTGCGTTTAAGGACAGCAGGTTGGTTTGGGTCCCGATTTTTGCAATTTCTTCGGTGAACTGGACGACTTGATGGGTAGAGTCGGCGATTTTTTTCATCGCTGCTTCGATATTCACCAAGGCGGCTTTACTCTCCTCAGTGTCAGCGACAGCCGCCTTAACCAAGTCGACAATTTCATCGGTCTGACCTTGCATTCGCTCCCCTGATTGCGCAAGAGCCTGTACATCTTGGTTGACTTGTTTGATCGCACCATAGGAATCCTCGCTCCCCTGGTTGACCCCCTCAGAGACCTGCCTGACATCGTCCATGGTCGCACTCAGCTCGGCTGCAGCGGCAGACAATGTGTCGGTTTGGCCCAACACCGAACGGATCAATTGGTTAAAGGTGTTCACCAACCCGTTAAAAGAACGCCGGGTGGTGGCACATTCGTCGATGCCTTCCGCTTCGGCCACCGGGCCTAAGTCTTTATTCTTTTCAACATGTTCCACCAAAGACTTCAGTTCTTTCAACGCACTGGTGATCCCACGGGTCACCCACAACCCAATCAGCAGACTCAAGCCAATGGCACCCCAAGAAAAAACCAAGTTTCTGGTTTGGTATTCTTGTAACTTTGTTGTCGAATAACTGAGCTGCTTTTGGGCTAAAGCGACTTGTTTCAACGTGAAGGGCTCCAACACCTCGCTCAAAGCAACTGCGGTGCTATCAAAATCCCCCATCAGCTGGTTGCCAGCAGGCGCACCACCATCAATATAGGCATGGGCCATTTTTTGACCCATAGTATAATAGGCAATCACCCGTTCTTTGATGGCTGCTAGTTCCGCAAGCTCAACGTTGCCCTCAGTTTTTGTATAATAGACTTCAAACTCTTCCAGCCCTTTCATGAAGGCAGTGTAGTTGATTTCAGCCTGTTCAAACCCGTCATCCAGGCCGTTTTGGCCTCGGGTTGCGGAGATGTCGGTTAAAAACTGTTGGATTTGGATCACGTTTTTATCCAACGTCTTCGCCTTGATAGCAAAAGGTACGTTGACGTTACCCGCCTGTTCCGCCGAGTCGTAAACTTCCGAACCAACTTGATAAGACCAAAGACTCAGCCCCGCAAGCATCAATAAAGGGACCGATAACACCAAAAGAATTTTGGTTTGGATTGTAAGATGATTTAACATGGCAAGTTTGACAGTGAAAGTTGCATCCAGGACTCTGTCATTTTTGAACCTGTTTAGCAAAGGAAAAGAAACGCAGTTTGCAGGTTAGACAGTACCATTTTCAACCATAAAACCATACTAAATTCTCCATAAAACGGTAGAAAAGCGAATGACCGAATCAACTTGGTGATTTTTTTTTAGAGTGCATATTCATGATGTCAGTTAGGTAAACTAAAAACAAACGGCACTCTATTCTGTTTTATGCAAAACACTTCACTTAACTCACAATACTCTGGCTACTTTTTCTATAGGGAAAATCCCTTAGATGAAGATAAAACATTCGATTCCGAGCGTCCCAAGAGCAACCCAAGCGATCAGATTGAGCCCGGTGATACACCTTTACCTTGGTAAAATTCCATGAAAAAAAGACCTGCCCTTGAAATCAAGCAGGTTTGTATGTTTGACCGGTAGGGTCTGTACCTGGGATGGAAAATTGGGCTTCGGCTGCAGAGTTTGATACCGTCACCAAACGTACAATTCAGCGTCGTTCAAAATTTGGAACAGGATGAGGTCGTTCATTTTCGAACCTTCGAGTGTAAATTCAAGGTACACTTGATTACAAAAGGATACAAAAAGAGGGCTAGGCGTAGGCTCGAAAACTCGCTAACCTTGCCCAACACAAACCCAATGGATTTCTGATGTACCAAGCTGTCTTATCGCTTTTTGAACAGGGCGGGGTCATGATGTACCCGCTCTTACTGTGTTCTTTGGTGAGCTTCACCCTCACCCTGGAACGGTTGATTGTGCTGCGTTCTTTGCCGCTGCTTTCACAGAAGAACTTCGAACTGTGGAGCCGCTGGATCGCCGCAGGAATAGACAAAGATAACCTGCCTAAATCGAACCCCAACACCCTGATCGACCAATTGTTGACCCCTTTGGTTCCTTACCTGCCGATTGAGCTTCCACGGCTTGAAGAGCGGATCTCGGATCTGTCTCGGAAAGCCAAAAACCGATTGGAACGTGGGGTTGTTTATCTCGACACCATCGCCGGGGTTGCACCGCTGCTGGGGCTTTTGGGGACTGCCTTAGGTATGGTCGAAGTTTTTGCACAACTCTCAGCCAGTGGACACGCAAAGATGGAAGCGTTGAGCTCTGGTATTTCCCAGGCCCTACTGACCACCGTAGCGGGCTTGGTGATCGGGATTCCCGCTCTGATCGCCGCAAACCTGCTCACCAGGCATATCGAAAATTTACTACTCAAGGTAGAAGACCAAGTCAATGACTTGCTGGATCAATATTACCCTCAGTTGGTTCGCCATGAAAATCGCTGAAGTCAAAACTCGGCGGACTCAGATCAACTTGACAGCCTTGATTGATGTATTGTTTTTGTTGATTATCTTTTTTGCTGTCAGCACAAAGTTTGCTGAACAAGAGGCGGTCCCTTTGGAGTTACCGGTAGCAAAAACCAGCCAAAAGTTAGCTCTACAAACCCGCCTGTTGATCACCATGAAAGACACAGAGCACCTAAGCATCAATGGAACCCATGTCCCTTGGGCAGAGCTAGGCAAAACCTTAAAAAACCCCCTGTTTGACCGTTCCAAAAAAGTGGCCCTGAACATCGATAAGGCAGTCCCCCACGGACAAGTCATCGAGCTGTTAGACCACCTCCGGCAAGCGAAATTCGAAAAGGTAGCTTTTGGGACCACGACGGACTGAGTATTTGGCTTGGGGGGCCGCCCTCTTGATCGCTTTATTGGCCCACATATCCAGTTTACCAAGCGTCGGTCGCTGGGCAAACCAGCGGTTTGACCCTACGCCGGAGCTCGCCCCTTTGAGCCTAGATTTGTCTAGCTTCAAGGCCCCAGAAAAAGCAAAACCCAAACCAAAACACAAGCGACAGCCCCCCCAAAAGGAGAGGCTCCCTGACGAAGAGCAGGTGCTCTCTAGCAAGCCAGATCAGATCACCCCGAACACCCGAAACAGCGCACCCAAAGGCGGGGCTGCCGAGTTTGGAACAAAGGCCTCCAACAGCAAACAAACCAAGCTGGATGAACTCAAAAACGCCTTAAAGCTCCAGGCACCTGAGTCCACCGGGAAAGATGGCCTTAAATTTGCCATCAACAGCTACCAGTGGAACTACAAACGTTTCATGCAAAACTGGGCGGTCGCCCTTTCGAAACGTTGGGTTGGATCCACCGACTACCTGCGAGGGGATTACCCGGACGGCGGATTTGTGTGGGTCAAAATCACGCTGGGCAGAGACGGGCACTTAGAAGGCTACGAAGTGATGGACCAAAATGTCAGCCCAGACATGGCTTTGATGGTGGTATACGCCGTCATGGGTGTCCGAAACCGTCCTCCCCTGCCTGACGACTTCCCTAAAGATAAACTAGTCGCCTATTGGCGTTTCATTTACCCAACCTTCGAAGAGTTAAAAGCGATGATCAACCAATCCAAAGGACAGCCATGAGTTTTGAATTTACCGCCCAACGATGGGCATGGCCCGGCCAAGCGATGGGGTTCCATGAAGGCAAGGCAGTGTTTGTCGGGGCTGTGTTACCTGGTGAGACCGTCTTGATTGAGCCGGTGAAGACCGGGAAAAAACACATGGAAGCTCGGCTGATTCAAGTGATTGATCCCAGCGAGCAGAGGATCGAACCAGCCTGCCCTCACTTCCCCACCTGCGGGGGTTGCGGATTGTTACACTTGTCTTATGAAGACCAACTGGCCCTCAAAAAAGATCAAATGAAGGAACAACTGCAACGGCAAAAAATTGACGTTGAGCCAGAAATTGTCGCCAGCCCTCAAGTTTGGTTTTACCGACACAAAGCGAGTTTGAAGCCTATCGGGGGGCAAATTGGTTTAAACCGGTACCGAAGCTCTCAAGTCCTGCCGATACCACATTGCAAAGTTTTGAGTGAAGGCATCAAAAAATCGATCACCGAACTCCCTGGGGTCGCTGAAAAGCTGGGGGACTTGATGGCCATTGAGTCACACCGAAGTGGGCAAATCGCCTTGGTTTGGAACCAGAAAAATCGCCAGAAACCCCAACCAGGGTTTGGCCAGCAGGTGAGCGAAAACTATGGATTTGGGGATGTGTCTTTAGATGCAGGGCTGTTTGCTCAGTCCAACCCGGCGGTGGTCTCGCTGATTTTAAAAGCGATCCAAGAGGCCACCGAAGGCTATGACTCGATCTGTGAGCACTACGCCGGTTCGGGGACAATCAGCCACGTTGTGGCCCCGATGGCCAAAGAGTATCATGGTTTTGAGGCCAGCGTGAAGGCGGCCAAAAGGGGGAACCAAAATCTTGAACGTTTGGCTGTGGGCTCAGGGACCATCAAGGCGCAAAAAGCGGAGCAGGCGACTTTGCCCCGTGAGGCTCAGCTTTTGGTGGTTGATCCACCTCGGTCAGGGATGGCCACAGAGCTGATCGAGACAACTTGTCGTTCCAATGTAGACCAGATCATCTACCTCAGCTGCGATTTACAGACCCAAGTCAGGGACTTGGGGAAGCTCAAGGCACAAGGAGGGTTTCAGGTTCAAAAAATAACCAGTTTTGATATGTACGCCCACACAGGCCACCAAGAATCCCTAGCGATCTTGAACCGCTAAAAAGAAGGCAGGCTTGGCCGTTTTGATTTTTGCGCCCGGTATTCAAACACCCGGGCAATTTTTTCTTGGAGAATGGTTGCGTCGTAGGGTTTGGTCATATAACTATCAGCCCCTGCACGCAGCGCCTCTAACATTTCCCCCGGTTCTTCCTCAGCGGTGACTAACAGCACCGGGATTTCGGAAAATTTTGAGTCTTTACGCAGCCGACCCAGCAATTCAAGACCACTCATTTTTGGCATCGACCAATCAATCACCACTAAGTCAGCAGGCCAAGACTGCAAAAGCTCCAACGCAAAAAAACCATCTTCCAACACTTCGACTTCTTCATAGCCTAAGTTACGAAATAATTTCTTCGCCAGCAGCCGAATCCCTAAGGAGTCGTCTACAATCATTATTTTTAGGTTTTTCTGGTTTATTTCCACTTCGTTTTTTGTTGATTGAATTTCTGCACAAATTCTGGAATCCTTAGGTGAATTTCCCTTTATGTATTGGCTTACCCTGTTCCTTCTAATCTATCAAGTATCCAGCCTAAGGTATCTATGGATCTCCCAGACAACCCCAAACAACTTGCTCCCGCTTTGGAGCGTTTTTTAGAGGTTTCTGGCTGGAGTAGCATGGACTCAAAGCAAAAGATGGAATTGGCGTACAGCGCCTACGACTTATTTAGCAATATTATATCAGACTTAAAAAATGACGACCAATTAGCTGATTACCTGGGCAGTGAAATCACAAAATCCGAAGAACCTTCTTTTTTTACCCCTGTCGAACACACAGGCCCCCAGGACAAGCAAGCCCTGCAGGAGCAGCGGCTTGATTTGCTAAAAAAGCTGCCTTGTTTTCAGGCGGCTTCGCCCTGGACCCAACACCTCTTGGCTGCGCTCTGTGTCGTCGAAGAGTTTCGACCTGACGAACCTATACTGACCGAGTTCCAACCCATCACGGGTCTGTACCTGATTCCTGGATCGGTACGGATCTCTGCCTTTGGGGCTGTCCTGCCTTTAGGGCAGAACAGCCAGCTCCATGGGGAGCCCTGCAGTATCCCTGGGGAGCACCGAGCTGCGTATAACTTAAGCGTTGAAAGTGACCAAACCGGTCTATACCTTTCCCAAGATAGGCTCCTGTCTGTGCTGCCGTGGAACCCTGAACTGCGCGATATCATCGAACTCAGCGCCTACCGACGGTATAAGTCCGAGGTCAAGGGTTTAACCCAAGGGTTGTTAAAACAAGCAGAGCAGGGCCGGTTGGTTCAGCAGGTTTTAGACAACATCGGCCAAGCAAGTTTTTCCATTGATGAAAAAGGGGAAATTGGCAACAACTACTCAGTCGGAGCGACCACCCACTTTGGGGAAAAGCAGCTCACCGGACTACCCTTTGCTGACTTGATTTTAAGGGATGACCGCAAAGCACTCAGGGCCTATTACCGAGCCTTAAACATGGTTTTTTCAGGCAACCAATTTGACCCAAAAGTTGTCCTGGGGCTGTTACCCAATACGGCCATGTTGAATGGGAAAAGCTTCCGTCTAACCTACCACTTTGCCGAAGACCATTTGGGTTTTGTGGTCTCTGTCTTTGTTCAAATGGAAGACATGACCGCAGAGCTGCAAAGATCGGAAATGGAGAAACAAACCCACGCTCGTGAACAAGAAGAAAGGCTCGTCCAAGAGAAAGTTCGGGAAAACATAGCCAGCTTTTTGTCTTTATTGGAAATGATCGAACAAAACACCTTGTCCCTTAGGCCGGTCCTGGCGAGAGTCAAAGCTGGGGATTGGGTCGATGAGACGACCAAACGAATCTTGCTAAAACAATTGCACAGCATCAAGGGGCTTTGCAGCCAGTTTGGCCTGATGAGCTTAAGGACAGCGGTACACAATGTAGAAGGGGTCCTAACCGCCCCCTCCGCCGACCAAAACCAGCTGTTACTCAGCTCTTATAAAAATCTGGACCAACAGTACCGCTACGCCAAATCCTTGATAGACAGTCTTGGAGAAAAAATCGTCAGTGTACTGATGGGGGTTAGTTTCACCCAACAAGAGTTTTCGAAGCTAAAAAAAGACTTGCTACAAGATAACATCGCCTCTGCCCGGATGTTAGTCTTGAAAAAAGCCCAAGTTCCTGCGAGCACGCTGGTCACCAGCTGGGCGGAAGACATCGAAAACATCGCCCACAGCTTAGGCAAGGACATCCAGTTTCACTTAAAAGCACCGGAAAATAGTTTTTTGCCTGATGACATGGTCAAAGTGCTGAATGTAGAACTCAGGCATGTGTACAGAAATGCGATTGACCATGGGGTCGAGTCGCCCCAGAAGAGAGAGCAGGCAGGTAAACCCTTGCAAGGCAACATCACTTGCACCCTCAATATCCAAGGTAGCCTGTTACACTGCGAAATCGAAGATGATGGAAACGGCATTGATTGGGAAGTGATCAAGTCAAAAGCCTTAGAAAACCCGAGGCTAGATTTAACGGAGGTCCAAGGATTGATCGACGCACAAGAGGCTTGGCGAATACTGTTTTTACCGGGGTTTTCTAGCCAAGAAGAAGTTTCCGAGCTTTCGGGCAGGGGTGTTGGTATGGACGCTGTGGCCCAGAGCATTGAGCGGTTTAAGGGCACGTTGGGTGTATCCACAACCTTAGGGCAGGGCACCCGGTTTTGGTTCAACCTCCCTCTAATTATTTAACTTTCAGGGAAATAAACTCATCCAAGGCATTTTCTCCGAAGACTTCGACCGGATCAATTTCCCCCGAAATTTTCAAGCCCGTTTCAACCATCAAGTCGATCAGTATCGCAGGGCTTTGTTTTGCACCGGTTGCATCTTTGAGCACTGCAACCAATGGTCTTGATGGCTTCTCGGGGACATTCATCACAAACCCTTCAGATTTGTCCGACAGGACTACATAAGAGCCTAAAGGGTACAGACCTAAAACTGCGATAAAGTCATCTAACACATCCTCGTCAAACTCCACCCCTGCCAGTGCATCCAAGTAGCGCATCGCTGCGGGCGCAGTCCATGATTTTTTATAAGGCCGACGTCCTGTCAACGCCTGATAAACATCTACAATCCCCAACAGACGGGTTTCATACATCACGTCATCAAATTCTGCACCACGTGGATAGCTGGTGTAAACCTCTGCATTGGCTTTCACATGATGGTAGGTCGCCATATTGATCGCGACCTTCGACACCCCCAGCTCTGCCAAAATTTGACCACTTTTTTCTGGGTGACCACGAAGCAGCTTCATTTCCTGGCTATCTTTGGCAAACGCCACCGTACTTTCTAAGATATCTTTAGGGATCGCAGATTTACCCACATCATGCAGTAAGGCAGATAAAAAAGTTTCTTGGGTGCTTTCAAATTGAGACACCCTGCCATTGAGAGCACATATTTTCTCATAGACGCCGGTAAAGATAGCTCCAACATCCACACAGTGACCATAGGTATGGTCACTTTCTTTCAAGGTCGCCAGAGCGGACATCGCATCTGCATAATCATTTTCAACAATGCTATTGACCAGAGGCTCCAAGCTCGCCAAATCAGACACCCCTTGAGCCAAGCCATCCATCACAGATTCAATGGCCTTAACCGCCTGGGAACGGACGGCCACACCCGCTTTGGCCTTGGCGACCAAATTTGCAGTCTGGGTCACTTGTTTTTGATGAGTCGCATGTCTTTCTTGAGCCAGAGGGGCCTCATGGAGGGAAACCTCGAACCGACTGAACCCCTGCTGAGTCAAAGCAAGCACAAGCTTGTCACTCACCTGGGTCAAATGTTTAAGCCGCTGCGGAAAGGCGGTCACCTGTTGGGGCTGGTCACCTGGGTTTAGGTTTTCGACCGCTACCGCTTTCAACGCCCCTTCACGGATCACCTTTGTTTGAGTGCCCGCAAAGTTCAGCTTCAGCCAATCACAGCCTTTCTGGTCCAAGGTCGCAAAGCGATCCTCCAAACCAAGATAGGCCTCAATCAACATTCCTGTTTTTAACTCTTCAATTCGAACTTCCAACGCCAACTCTTTCTATTGGTGTGTTTTGGATAGTATAGGTAAACTTAAGGGTATCTAACTTAGATTCTCTGAGCAAGGGATTTTAGGTATCATATTTGACAGTTTTCTACGTTTATTTGGTATTTGCAGCAAAAAGTAGGGGTACCTTGGGGTTAGATTCACAACAGTCTCTAGAGGAATTGATGTTAGAAGCCGAAAAATTGAAGATCACGTTGCAGATTGGACACCATTTCTTTCTATATAATTCGCCCAAGACAGGGCGGTTTATTGAGCTTGCGAAGGAATATCTTCGCCTACGCCCTCCTGAAGCGATTGAATCTCACCCGGTAGACCAATGGGCCAACGACCCTGCTGTGGAACCCATCACAGACCTGGTGCAAACCCTCCGTTGTGGGTTAAGTAACTTCCAGGTAAATTGGGTGCTCAATTTTTTAGACCATGTCCTTCAGCCCTCTGCTGAAACCAAGTTACCGGACCTGATTGCAGTCTTCAACTTATACAACCAACTGGCTGCCGAAGAACAACTTCACCAACAAGGTACAAGCTAAACCCCCAAATACAAACAGCCCCGCCTTAACTTGAACCGTCCAGCTTGATCCAATCATCGTTTCAAGCTCCCGGTCATCACAGGCTATTCAATCTAACATACTCTGGTTGCCGCCTTTCAGATAACCCATGTAATATCAGTCATTTAAACAACACCCCCTGTCTCCATTCAGAAATTACCCCTAGGGTAAAAGACTAGACACCTATTTACAATCGGTATACAATCGCAGCCGAACCGATTGGACTGAGGACAAATGAAACCAACGATTTTAGTCATTGAAAGCAGTGAATTTCAAGCTCGGTTGATTTCCGATGTACTGACCCAACAGCTGTCGCTGCCAACCTATGTTGTCCATAGCCTGGACGCTCTAGAGCAAGGGTTTAAAGATTTGGCTGGTCAGGAGGTGATTGCTATTTCCAACCTCCAATTGCCAGATGCGGCTGAAGGGGAGGCGGTGGACTATTGCCTAGATGAAGGCATCCCGACCATCGTGCTGAGTTCGACCTTTGAACCGGAATTGCGGCAAGCACTGCTGCAAAAGCAAGTGGTTGACTACATCCTCAAAAGCTCCAACTCCCTCGATCAAATCATTCATTTAGTGGACCGGCTGGTAAAAAACGCCTCCGTCACCGTCCTGATTGTGGATGATTCAAGGCTATTTCGCAAAGAGCAGTCCCGATTACTGACGTTACAACGTTTTCAGGTGATCGAGGCTTCGAACGGTGTCGAAGCATTAGAAGCATTAGCGCAGCACCCGGAAATCCAACTGGTGCTGACAGATTTAGAAATGCCTCTCTTAGACGGCCTGGAGCTGACTGAAAGCATAAGAAAAAGCCATTCAAAACAGCAAATTGCAATCATTGGACTTTCTGCCTACGGGGACAACCATACCTCTGCAATGTTCATCAAAAATGGGGCCAATGATTTCCTCCGCAAACCATTTTTGCAAGAAGAGTTCAACTGCCGAGTGCAACAAAATATTGAGTTACTAGAATACATCAAACAACTCAAAAAAGCAGCCCACTGCGATTATCTCACCGACCTATACAACCGCCGGTATTTCTTCGACCAAACAGCAAAAAGCTTCACACAGGCAGGGTCAGAAGCCGGGGTCGCCAAGTTTGACTTGGACCACTTCAAATTGGTCAATGACACCTACGGTCATGAAGCGGGGGACGTCGTGTTGGTACATTTTGCAAACCTACTCAAAACCCATTTATCTTCGGTCGGGCTAGTGGCTCGGTTAGGGGGAGAAGAGTTTTCGATATATTTCGAACTCAGCCAGCTTGATCAGGCTCGGGTCGCCATTGAGCAACTACGTCAAGCAACAGAAGCCGCTCCGGTCAGGTACGGGGACATAGACATCAAAATAACGGTGTCGATTGGGCTGCACTATGGCAAAGGTGAGTCTGTCGATCAGCTGTTGGCGGAAGCAGACAAAAACCTATACCTCGCCAAAGAGTCGGGCCGAAACAAAGTGGTTGGCTGAACTTCAGGCGAAGTCGATCAACCCCTTAGACAAGCTCACAGCGACAGCATGAGGGGCGTTGTGTGCGTCTAGCTTGGTGTAGATTTTGTTCATCAATTGCTGAGTTCGAGACTCCGAAATCTGTAGTTCTTCAGCAATCATCCGGCGGTTCATCCCCTTTTGTAACATCTGTAAGATATTCTTTTCCCGGTCTTCCAGAAGGCTCTGGTCTTGTCTTTGTCGGATTTGGGTGTAGGCTTGGTGGATATGTGGCTTGATTGTATCTAAAATAAACTCAGTTCTTCGAGTGAAAGACACCCCACCGGCCAAGTTAATTTGACTGAACTCCCGTTTATTGCTGGTAAAACTACGCACCGCATAACCTTCATTCAGCCCCGCATCTATCGCAATCTGCTTCCATTTTGGCTCACAGATGTAATCAAACAAATTCATGTTCCAGTAGTGATGGGTGAACTCCTGGGATATTAATATGGAGAATATCGGATCTTGATGTTCTACACCAAGGCATTGTTTAGGATGGGGTACCAACACCGGCCAGTTTAGTTTGTACTCCGCATGTCCCAGTAAATCACCTGATTCATTTAGATCAACCAAATGAAAATAAAGTGAGCCAAACCCAAGCAACTCCTGCAACTGCAGAAATACATCCCCAATATCCGAATATTCTTTTGCCTGGATGCAAAGGTTGATCATTTCAAGGGTCTTCACTGCGTCCACAGCAGAGCAAAAACTCTCTTGAATCGCTGAGGGGTCCGGCGTATTTAAGGGGTCAGTCATGAACTCTTGAAGGCTAGGTCAAAATTGATAGAAGGCTATGAGCAGTGGGTGTTATAGTCGGTTTGACTAGACCACTTTTCATATAAGATATGGGAATAAACATAAAGCTTTTTATCCATAAAACCGAGAATAATCCCGATTTATTCGATAAAACTAGAAGCGATAGAACCCGGTCAGGTTGATCATAGACCCGCCAAAATCCAAGATCAAGGTCCCCTCAGATTGGTCGTAAGGGTCATTACTAAACCGAATAGATGGAGCGGTGACACGCCTCATCTCCACCACCACCCCTGAGCGAAGGCCTAACTTAACGTTAGCCCCCACCGTGCTATAATGCACCAGCCCCGCATAAGTGCTTCGGGTCTGGTCGCCATTATCCAAACTAGCGTCCATTTCACCGTTAATAACACCTAAACCCACCCCAATGTAGGGCTGAAAAGCACTTGTATTCAAATTTTGAAAATAAAACCGCCCGTTTGTGCTGATGACATTCATCCCCATGGTCACCGGGGGCGCTTCGATGACGCCGACACTCGAGGCGACAGAAGAGGGTGTCGCTGAAAAATATAGCCATTCCAGCCCCCAAGCCCAACCGTGCACGAGATCATAAAATTCTAGTTCTGTGACATCAAGGTACGAAATATTCCCAAACAGGCTGATTGGAGATGCACCCTTGGTATAATCCAAGTCCCCGGTGTACTGGGCCAATACATGATTGCTGTAACCGTAGTTAACCATCCCTGAGCCAAACTGGCTGAAATGGCCGCCTCCGAAGGACTCGGCCCCACCCACGGCCGATGTGCCGACAGCCCCTTCACCCTCTGGGTTATCCAGAATAGGAGCAGCGTCCACAAATTCCTGGGCAAACAAGCTTGTGCCCGCCCAGAAAAGAAACACACAAAGGAGAAGGGCTAGACGCATATCACTCTAAGAATTTTCCAATTCGGTCCAAACGATACCCTTCAAACAGACTTTTATCTGAATGATGAGACCAGTAAATCACCACTCCACGGCCTGCGACGGTTGATTCATCCACAAACCCCCAATAACGAGAGTCTTTGGAATTACGCCGGTTATCACCCATCGCCCAAACCTTACCCTGAGGCACCGTGAATTCCCGGTCCATCGGCAAGCCGATCAAAGAAGGGTCGAAGTAGGGATGGGAATGTGAATCCAGCTTGCCGTTTATATACACTTGTTCGCCAGACAGCTTCACTTTATCCCCACCAATGGCAATCGCCCGTTTGATGAAGTCAATCTTCGGGTCTTCCGGGTAAGGGAAAACGATGATATCCCCACGTTGTACGGGCGCAATAAATAGTTTTAGGTCCGTGAAAGGGACAACATAGCCATATGAATGTTTATTAACAAACAAATGGTCACCAATTTCAATGGTATGGATCATTGAACCCGTAGGAACACGGTAGGGTGAGTATAACCATGTTCGAAATACAAAAGCCACCAGCCCTGCAAAAATCAAGGCTTCGGTCCATTCACGGATCGTTTTGTTTTTGATGTACCGTTCTAAATTAATGATCTTCTTCATAGTTTTTTATCCTTAAGTGAACCACGATGTTAACCAACTTAACGCCGTTCGACAAGCGTCTAAACCGCCTGTTTTGACTTTATCCTGGCCAACAGCCCTCTGCTCTCAGGAGAGCGAAACACCAAGCTAACCAACAAATAGAACATCACCCCAAATATACTGAGCCCAGGGAAGGATACCCAAGGAGACCAGTGCCCGACCAGAGGCCGCAAAAACACAAGCCCCCCCCATAGAGCGAGACTAGCGGCCAAGCTGATGGCAAAACTGGTAAAAAACCGGCGGTTCAGCACCCCGAGCAGGTTCAACTTTGGCAACAAAAACACCAAACAAGCCAACTGGACCATCTGGCTCAGGCTTGATGCCCAGGCAATCCCTAAGTGCCCCATGGACTCAGCAAACCCATAGGCCCCTGCGATATTCACCAACATCACCACCAAGGACACCCAAAGGGTCAACTTGATCCGCTTCGCCCCTTGGTAGGCGGTCAACAAGATCCGGTTCAAGGCAATGAAGGTCAAACCAATGATATGAAAACGTAACGCCCCGGCGGTCATCTCCATAGAGGTCTGACCAAATTCCCCACGTTGGAACAGTAGGCTCACCATTTCGTCGGCCAAGCCATAGGTCAGCGCCGTCACCGGCAGGGTAACAAAAGCGACCACCGCAAGGGTTTTGCTCAACAAGGCGGTGATATCCCCCATCCGCTGTTCTGCGAAAAAGCCAGATAACCGAGGTAACATCACCGTGGTGATTGAAACCACAAACACCCCTAACACCAACTCTAACAATCGGTTCGAAAAGCTCAACGCACTGAGTGCCCCGGTCCCCAAGGTCGTGGCAATCAGGTTGCTGATCAAAATATTAATCTGATAGACCCCAACCCCAAACAAGGTCGGCACAATCAGCACAAACACATCTTTGATTTTTGGGTCAAACAGGGGATTCCCAAAAAACCGCAACCGATTCAGCCTTAAATAGGGGACCTGAAAACACAACTGGGCCAACCCACCAATCATCACACCTATCGCAAAAGGAATGGCCGGGTTATCAAAAAACGAAGCGAACCCCACAGCAGAGCCAATGATTGCGATGTTCAGCCAAACCGGAGTCACCGCAGACACCCAAAACACACCCACACTATTGAGCACCCCTTGGGCCACTGCCGCCAAGGAGATCAGCACGAGGTAACCAAACATCAATCTGGTGAGCAAGATGGTGATTTCTAGCGTTTCCCCTCGAAACCCCGCCGCAAATACATGGGTGACCAACCAAGGGGTTTGCCAAATCAGCAGGGTCGTGGCTCCACAAAGCAACACAGCGAGCACCCAAAAGAAACTCGCAGAAAACGCCAAAGCCCGTTCCCGGCCTGATTCTTTGTCTAAATCACAAAAAACCGGGATGAAGGCGTTTGACATCGCTCCTTCGGCGGTCAACCGGCGAAATAAGTTGGGCAAGGAAAAAGCCAACGAAAAAGCATCGGCATAAATGCTAGTCCCTAAGGCCCACGCCCGGACCATTTCTCGGACCAAGCCCAGCACCCGGCTGAGTAGTGTGATCAAGCTCACCGCTCCGATAGAGCGTACCATTGATTTTTTGGCCATCGTTTTTTTGTTGCAGGTCCGCAAAATAAGTTGCCCTAAGATAGCCTGAGCGGCCCAGATTGACCAGCAAGGACTTGAAAAAAACAGGCTTCCACTTGTCAAAGCGCAGAAATGGTACGATTCTTTCTTTGCATGGGTGTTAAAAGAGCCCCAATTCTACTTATCTTCGGTAAAGATGCAGGTAAAAAAGTATATCGCGAACGACATGCAAGAAGCGGTTCGGATGATCAAAGAGGACCTTGGTTCTCGGGCGGTCATTTTATCTACCCGCAAAGTCCGCAAAGGTGCCGGTGCCTTTGGGCTGTTTGGTAAGTTTGTGTTGGAAGTCACAGCGGCGAAAGACGAACCCAAGACCAAGGCCAACCCGCCAAGGCCTCAGACTCCACAACAACAGCAGCAACCACAGCAACACCGAGGCTATGAGCCCCCGGAACAGCACCCTCCAGTCCATGAAGAGCCCGAGGCACCTCGGCCTTCTAGGGGAAGAACCCAACCGGTTTATCAGGGGCTCCAAGACGACATCAGCGAACTGAAAGAGCTGGTCGGCGACCTGCGCCAAGGGGTCCGCCGTAGTGTCAATGATGAGGCAAATGTTGGGCACCTGAGGTACGAAATTCACGAGTTGAAGCAGATGGTCGGCCAGATGGTTTCACAGTCTGGGGAGCTACGAAAAGAAGACCTCCATGAGAACTTGATTGCGTTGTACCAGCAGCTCTGTTTTAACGGCGTAGAAGAAAAATTTGCCCGAAAGCTGACCGAAGAGGTACAAAAAAAGGTACCTAAAGGGGAATTGGAGAATTTTTCTTATGTAAAAATATACCTTGCTCGTATGTTTATGCAGGTGCTGAAAATTCACAGCAACCTCACCAAAAAAACCAGCAAGTTCAGCCCCAAAATTTTGACCTTTTTGGGGCCAACAGGGGTGGGGAAAACCACCACGTTGGCAAAAATCGCCAGTGCCGAAAAGATGAGGAACCCGAACATCAAAATCGGGCTTTTGACCATCGACACCTACCGGATTGCCGCCGTTGCCCAGTTGCAGGAATATGCACGGATCATTAAAGTCCCTTGTAAAGTCGTCAATGAAGCGACTGAGCTGCAAGGGGTACTGGAGGAATTCCGGGATATGGACTTGATCCTGATCGACACCGCTGGCCGTAGCCAACGGGACGAAATGCAAATGAGCGAACTCAGGGATTTTTTCCATGGGGACGACGAGTTCCAAAACCTGTTGGTGGTCAGTTCCACCACCAAAGACGCAGATTTGGTCGAAATCACCAAACGGTTTTCCACCTTGCCCTTAGCCGGGGTGATTTTTACCAAGCTGGATGAATCGACGAATTATGGGACCATATTCAACCATGCGATTCGGTTTAAATTGCCGATCACCTTTCTGACCACCGGACAAAATGTGCCGGATGACATTGAGCCAGCTAGCCGGGAACGGTTGATCGATTTGTTGCTCAATATTTCGGGTGAAGTCGAAGAATTGGGCAAATGAGAATGTTCAGTTGCTTTTTTTAGAAGCCCCAAGTCTAATAACCTAATTAAGCAGCACTCTATCCTGTAAGCAACTATGCGAGACCAAGCCGCCAATCTTCGTGAGCAGTTTAAAGAGCCCAAACCTCAACGTCTGGGCCTTGACTCCACGGTACGTTCTTTGAGCTTCACCAGCGGCAAAGGTGGAGTGGGCAAGACCAACATCGTGATCAACATCGCCATCCAGCTTTCTAAGATGGGGAAAAAGGTCTTAATTTTGGACGCCGACCTTGGGCTGGCTAACATTGACATCATGCTCAACTTGGTCCCTCAGTTCACCATCGAGGATGTCTTGATGGGCACAAAAGAGATCAACGAAGTGATCCAGATAGGCCCTGCTGGGGTCCATGTGTTGCCCGCTTCTTCGGGTATCACCGAGATGAGCGAGCTGAACAGCGACCAGCAAATGGCCTTGATCAAGGAATTGAGTCGGCTGCGTGACAACTATGATTATATCTTGATCGATACCGGTGCCGGGATCGCCAGCTCCGTGTTGCGGTTTAACGCAGCGGCAGACGAGATTTGTGTGGTCACCAACACCGAACCTACCGCTATGACCGACGCCTACGCCTTGATGAAAATCATGGCGACCAAATACCAAGTCCAGCGGTTTAACTTGATCATCAACCAAGCGGACAGCATGGCGGAAGCCAAGCAGGTTCACAACAAATTGGTCACTGTGTTCAACCAGTTTTTGCCGGTCGATTTGGTGCTCACTGGCTTCATCCCCAGGGACCCCAACTTTTCTAAGGCGGTTCGTAACCAATCCCCTCTTTCGGTGATGTTCCCCACCAGCACGACGGCTAAGGCCTTTTACTTGCTGGCGAAACACATCGACCTCAACAAAGGCAAAGCCTTCGATCCAGACCGCCCGAACTTCTTCCAGCGCCTTGCTCTTTGGAAACGGAAATAGGCTGATCCTTAGCCCCGCCGCACAGTTGCTATCCCCTTGCTTCAACTGAGGGAATTAGATCTAACTTCAACACCCCTATTTCGGGGACTGGTGTGACGAACTGTCACCTGACGATCAAATGCTGGGAGCGAAAATAAAAATGCACTGTGCAGCCCGCAAAGGCTCATCATTGTCTCATGGAACCTTTGCAGGTCTTGGGGCCAACCAGCGCAAAAAAGTAGATCCATACCTTAGGGACGGCAAAGGTTTGTTTCGTTTCCGCCAGGAAACCCAACTTCCCCACCGCCATTCGCAAGTGATGGGGCCTTCAGGTCACCGTTTCTAAAAAGTACTCCCCACAGAAAACGCAACCCCACTGTCGATCACATGCGTATAGGTGGTACCTCCACTGTTGTATTCGATACCAGTCCCTACGAGTTGGATGCTTGCACCCAAAAACAAAGTGTCGCTTATTTTATAGCTCACTGGGAATGCCAAAATAGCAGGGCTGCCGGAAAGGCTTTTGGAATCTGAACTGGTTGATGATGCCCCCAAAAGACTCACAGTGAGGTCTCCGTTGTAACTGATTGCATTTCCAAGACCGATTCGAAGCTGAGGCTCGAAAGACATTGCCTCGGAAATGTCCACGTTATAACCGACCAGCCCAAAAATACCTGATATTTTTAGGGTTTCGGCTAACTTGATCGTCGGTTCGTAGTCGACACCGCTGACGGTCAATGTGGAAGTGTCTGTAGCCTCCCCGGACACCGAGAACTGATGGTAGCCAGCACCGTAGATTAACCCAGAGCTTGCTGTTTTTGTGTAGGCAAGGGCAAACATGCTACCGGTCATTGGGTGACTCAGCGCAAAGGCGTTAACCTGGGAGTCATCGGATTTGAAGTCCATCGTACCGCTGGCTGACCCCAGTTCTAGGGTCATTTTCTGGTTTTCGGTGGCAAAGGCAATGGAGGCTACGCTGAGGAAAAACAAAGTTAGAATGGTTTTTTTCATGTTTAGTCTTAAATTTAGAGTTAGATTACACTTGGCTGTTTCAGTTAAACAGAAAGTTAGGGTAAACACCTATTTATTAATAGGGTATTTTCCCTAGATAGGCTATCAAGAAAAGCAGATTTTAAGTCAATGAAAAAATTTCAAACAGGTTAAAAACTCATTGAAATGATTAATAAACACGCACTGAAATTCGCTTTGATTGAATTGAATCCTTGAGGTGTTTCTTGTGTTCTTCGATTTGCGCTCGGTCCGCTTTCAAGGGTGGGGGGGGAATACAACCCTTTTCTACAAGCTAAGCTCAGAAAAAGGCAGCTGAGTGCATGGGGCGGAAAAGCCAACAGCATCGGCTTTTTGCCCTAGCAGACAGTCACTAAACCAACGAGAAATTTCATCACCCCCAGAAATCAACCAGGGGTCCACACCCGCTATATCCAACGGCAGTGAAACCGAATCGACCGACCGCCTTTGGGGCCTGTTTGGGGGATTTTCGTTTTCTGGTCGCCTCCGGCTTAATCCAAACTAAGGATGTATTTAAATTCATGACTCAATGGAGCACAAACCCGATGGAACTTCCTGGGCCAGTTCTATAGTTCAAAGCCAGTTAGGGCTGGGTGCTTTGAGTCCAGGCTGGTGTGCCCAAAGGGATCGCACGGTTGAAGTCACTTTGGGTCGAGAATTCGGCCACCACAAGTTCGGTGGTTGCTCCTAGGATGCTGGTAAACAGGAGGATGAACACCAGTTTTTTGGAATTTGTTTTCAGTCCGCCAAAGGGTGTTTTCCTGAAACAACGACCTTTTTTCAAGTCTTTTGCAGCAGCGTTTCGACCAGAAAAACCGATTAAACTATCTTTGCAGTCGTCCATGTCATACCCACTAGGTGATAACGATTTTAAATTCGATCCTTGCAAACGCACTGAAAGTGCCCTGATCAAGGAACAGAAGGGCCAAGGGCCACCAGTAAACAGCAAGCTAAGGCATAATGCCTAGTTTACAATAGGGTGTTTTCCCTAGACAAACTATCGAGAAAAGGAGACCTTAAGTCAACGAAAATAATATCAGGAGATATGAAAACCGGGAAAACTATTGAAGTTATTGATTAAATTTCGCTAAAACTCGTTTTTTGGAAATTTGAAGTCTTGAGATGTTTCATGTCTCCTTCGATCTACGCTCGGTTCGCTTGCAAGGTAGACTTAAGGGATCAATGGGGGTGGGGATTTTGGGCTTAATCGATTAAATAAGTTAAGGGAGCGACCATCATGTCCTTTTGTTTGAAAATAATATCCACAGGAATAAGATGAAGAATTTCAAACTGATTTTATGCGGAGCGATCTTATCATTATCAGCTAGCTGCGCTCCATTTAGACCTTCCGTAGGTATAGCGTCCACTATAGAGGGATCACAGGGAGGAACAAGGATCAAGAACAACTCGAAGACAGTGAGTTATTTTAACCATCAAAGAGCGGGCTGGGCAGCCAACACAACCCAAGAGGGTTGTGTTGGCTAAAACCAATCAACAAAATGATCGCCCCCTAGAAAAAGCAGGGTTTTTTATTTGTCGTCGAATTTAAAATAAGAAACTTCGCTCTGCAGCGTTTGAGCCATTTGGGAAAAGTCCCCTAAGGTGGACTCAATCTGAGACAGTTCAACAAACAATTTGGTCATCGCTTCAGCGTTGGTTTCGCTGGTTTCTGTGATTTCGTTGATCGCCTGATCCAACTCCATCGCCCCGGCCTTTTTCTCTTCCATATCCAGAGCCATTTTATTGCCGTTTTCGGCAATGGTCGTCACCTGAGCGATGATCCGGTCCAGAACTTTCCCTGTCCTTGCCACAACGTCTTTTCCTTCAGTGACGTTCTTCGAGCTGACCTCAATCAGCTGTCGAATTTGCTCAACTGCGGAAGACGAACGATCCGCTAACATCCGTACTTCATCGGCGACCACCGCAAAGCCCTTGCCAAACTCACCGGCCTTCGCCGCTTCAATCGCTGCGTTGAGGCTCAGTAAATTCGTTTGGTTACTGATCTCAGTAATCACATCAATGATACCATTGATTTTACTTGAAGACTCAGAAATCTTGTTGATCGCTACATTGGTGTCTTCCATCGCCTGCTGGCCAGCCTGGGCTTCGTTTTTCGCGGTGCTCGCAAGCTGAAAGATCTCCTGGCTTGATTCGGCTAATTCCTGGATGGATTCGGACAAGGCATTGGTGTTTGCGCTGGACTGCATCAAGGCTGCGCTGTTGCTTTCAATCCCCTCGTTGACTGCCTTAGCGGTCTGCTGAATCTCGGCTCCATTTTCGCTCAACCCAGCGGTTGTCGAAGCTAACGTCGAGGAGTTCACAGCAATGACAGACATCACTTCTTTGATTTTACTGGCCATGTTGATCAGCGAGGCATAAAGCCCCTGGGCATTTGTATCACTCCAGATGTTTAAATTCCCCTCAGCAACCTTCAACGCCAAGGCTTCCATCTGGGCAGGCTCGCCCCCAAGAGGTTTGATGATACTTCCAGCCACCCTTAAGCCGACCCCAATCAATAAAACTACGGTGATCCCCAAACTCACCCACAGAGTGGTCATTGCTGACGCCACCCGGTCATTAAATTCTACAGTGTGCTCTGCCTTTTGGTGGATAAACACCTCTTGCAAGGTATTCAATCCCTCCAAAGCTGGTTTATCCGAAATCTTGATCACTTTATCTACACTGCTGGCTGTTTCGCCCTTGGCAAACAGTTCTGCCGCCCGTTCCAATGCAGCAGCATAGGCATCAACGACTCCTCCGATTTTGTCCACCGCTGTCTTTTCTTCTGCTGTGATCTCTGGCAAATCAGAAAAATTTTGCAGCTGCCCACGGATCACCTCTGCGCTTGACTTAACCTTATCCGCATACTTGGGGGTACCTCGCAGGACATAGTTTTTGAAGTTATGGATATACCCGCCGTAACCCATCTCTGAGCGAAGTTCCGAAATCAGAGTTTGACGGCTGGAAGCATCTCTTTGATACCCACTCCATAGTTTTTCCAGGTCGTTTAACGAATTATAGGAAAATAAGGCACTCACCCCGAAGCCCGCACAGGCAATCAGAATAATGGCATAAATTCTTTGGGCAACAGTCATGATAGCTCTCCAGAGCGTTAAAAAGGGTTGGCGTATCGAGCGCTACTTCACCAGTGCTGACGGTAACATGGTGAACCGACAGCGGTCAAAATATTTGGTATTAGAGTTCACAAGCCATAACAATGTCATTGAATTTATTGATTTGCAACTGCTAAATTCGACACTTTAAATAGGGTCAACGCCTTAGGGCTAAGTCTTTTTGCCCCTGATCAAGACGATCATTTCAACCTTGCTCCATTTCATTTTCCTCTACGCCCAACTCAAGATAAAACAGGTTGTCAAAAAGCTAGAACCATGTTGCAATCGTTGCCTCATTTACTGCCTCTGGAGTTGCCTAGCAATGGAAAGATTCCTTTGTGTATTCAGTGTGGTTGTTTGTTTGCTCCCCTTTAATTTATTTGGAGAACCTGCCTCACACCAAAAGACTTGGGGGTATGCCGAGAGTCTTTACCAAGAAGGAGAGTATTTCCGGGCAATCACCGAGTTCAAACGAGCGTTATACCAAGAACAAAACCCTAAAAGTCCGCTTGCTTGGTCCGCTCGCCTATGGATCATCAAGAGTTATCTCGCTGGTGGTGAGGGAAAAAAGGCAAGCAAGCTTTTAGCAGTCGCCGTTCAAGAGCCCGAAGCACCACCTGTTTATTGGGTGTATTTGGGCATAGCTCGCTTGGATCGCCATAAATTGCAGCCCTTCAGTCTGAGGACAAAGGACATCAAACAGGCGATTGCCGCCTTTAAAAAAGTTCCGCCTACTGAGGCAAATGCGATATACCTCCATGATTTTGTGGAGGACTGGGAGCAGAGCACACTGGAAACGCCCTATTATCCGAGCTTAGCCGGGGGGTTGTCTGCAGTCATACCTGGGGCCGGCAGCGGATATACAGGCCGGTGGGTTGAAGGGGCATACGCATTTTTGATCACCACTTTGTTCAGCGCCGCTGCTTTACAAACCAGCCAAGCGCACCAACCTGCCTTAGCCACCCTCTTTGGGAGCTTTGGGTTGGCGTTTTATGGAGGCAACATATACGCAGCGGTGAATTCAGCCCACAAAAGCAACGATCTTGTGGGCACGAAACATTTGCAGACGTTGCGGCAGAAACATGGAATCTTTTTCACACCAAACCAACCAGTCAGCCGGTTCTAAGTCTTATGGGCACACTCAACGCCGAACATTTAGCGATCATTGCGGAAGAAGAAAAAAACCTTCTTCACTTGCTCACCCTCAACCACCAGACTAGCTACGCTGATACCCGTAACAAATACCTGGAACAGGTTGTTGAGCTCCGAGAATCCTTAGGGGATGCCAATGGAGACGATCTTGCCCACCTGACGGAGCAAATCAACAGTTTGATGCAGCTGATCAACCTGAGTGAACAATCGGATCACGCAGGCTTCAACCCACAAAACCCCTATTTTGCACGTTTGATCTTGCAAGAAGAAGGTCGGCGCCGTGATTTATATATTGGCACACAGGTTTTTTCAAACCCATCTTTAAAAGCCCAGATCGTAGATTGGAAAGCGAGCCCCATTGCTGCGCTCTATTTCAGATACGAGCAAGGAGAAGATTATGACGAAGAAATCGGCGGCAAAGAAGTCTTTGGTGAGGTGGTTTGCAAACGAATGTTGAAGGTGATTTCAGGCGAATTGGTCAGGATCGAGCAAGCGGGTGACCATATGTACAAAGAGGCTGACGGCACTTGGACCTTGGGGCACGAAAAACATCCGTTGTTGTTTGGCGGTGCAGGCTCAGCGAGCCGAGCAACCAACGCCAAAACCCAAGTGGACGACCAAGGAAAAACGCAGAAGCTATTGCCAGAAATCACCGGTTTGATTGATGCCGCCCAGTTTGCGCTGATCACCAAGCCAGACTCTGGGATTTTGGCGATCCAAGGAACCGCTGGCTCCGGCAAGACGACCGTGGCTTTACACCGGATTGCATGGTTACATCGCAACACGCCTAAACGATTCCCTGCTGAAAAAATCCTGGTGATGGTGTTCAACCGCGCCTTGGCGTATTATATTTCTTTGGTTTTACCGAGTTTAGAAACCAAAGGGGTAGAGATTGCCGCCTTCGAGCCTTGGATCAGCCAAATTAAAACAAAGCTTTACGCAGGGCAGCTCCCCAAAGGTTACTCAGAAAGCACCCCGGTGGCTTCTATCAGGCTGAAAAAGCACCCTGCTTTGCTAGGGTTGATGGAACGGTATGTTCAAACAAAAATCGAAAATTTTGAAGCAGGATTACAGCAAATATACAACCGCCCAGGGATGGACAACTTCCTGGCCAGTTCATTAAAAAACAAATCCTTTGTTGATCAATTGATCCTGTTGAGGGATTGGACCCAAAAGAAAGGTGCAACCATCAAAGGGAAACCCTTCTATTATCCAGCTGAGGTCAAAAGCGCCCTCTGGGGTCTGGTTCGAGACGCTGTGGAAGACCCGTTTGGTACAAAAGCCTCTGTTGTTGTGAAGCTTTGGGACGAACTGTTCAGTGATTTCACCTTGATTCAGCGAACCTTTGAACAAGAAGCTGCCGAAGATATTGGACCTGAGACCCTCCGAGACGGTATCGCTTGGCTACGGCAACAGTATTTAGCCCGGCAAAACTGGATGGCCGCCAAAAAAACGACAGAAACCTACAGCGCAACCCTGGACGTCGAAGACGATGCGATTGTTCTCTTTTTCTGGACCCAAGTTGCCGGTCCTTTGGAAGGGCCGGACAGAGGGAAACTCTCTTTTGCCCATCTCTTCATCGATGAAGCACAAGACTTGAGCCTGCTTGAACACAAGCTCATGCACACCATCGCCGAAAAACCTGAAAGCCTCACCTATGCAGGAGACGTCAACCAGCAGATGATTGAGCACAACGCTTTTAAAGGTTGGGAATACCTCTTTGACCACATGGGGCTGGTTGGCCAGGAAGTGAGCAGCTTGAAAATCAGTTACCGGGCGACCCGGCAAGTGATGGAGTTTTCCATGGGGATTTTAGGGGATTTAGCGGACTCTAAAGACGTGAGCGCAACGAAAGATGGCCCAGAGGTTCAACTCTTTTTGTTTGACCATCAGGGGGAGCTCTGCCGAAACCTGTCCCAAAGCTTAAAATATCTTTTAGAAACGGAGCGACACGCTTCGATTGCATTGATTTGCGCCACACCAGAAGCGGCAAAAAGCTACTACGACCTACTCAGCCCCATGGACATCGGGGATATTCGTCTGATCGACGACCAAAACTTCAGCTTTACGGCTGGGGTGGACGTCACAGATGTCAGGCAAGTGAAAGGTTTGGAGTTTGACTATGTGATTTTGCTCGATGCCGACACGGTGAACTACCCGTCCAACAGCTACCACCGATTCCTGCTGCATATCGCGGCAACCCGTGCTGCCTATCAGTTGTGGCTGTTTAATTACCGAGTTCCATCCTTGCTTCTACCAAAAGGATTGATCGAAAAGGCAATTCATTAACACTGCAGCCCCCTAAAAAGATTCCTTATTTTCGCTACTGCTTTGTTTTTGGATTTGCTTTTGCAAAGACCTAGCTCAAAGCAGCTGGTGGACCCGGTTGTAAGGATACATATTTTCAAGGGAATGAAGCATGAATACGGCTAAGAAGCGGATTTGGGCAATTGCAGGCGGCAAAGGTGGTGTCGGCAAAAGCTTCCTATCGACCAACCTATCGATCGACTTAGCCCTCAAAGGCAACGAGGTTGCCCTGATTGATGGCGACTTTGGCGGGGCAAACTTGCACACCTTTTTTGGGGTCAACCAATCAAAGGTCAGCATCTCAGACTTCATCCGTTCCACCTCGCTGAGCCTTGATGATGTCTTGATGCCCACGGCGATCCCTGGCCTCCGTTTAGCCAGCGGTGCCCACGATGTGATCGGCATGGCCAGCCCAAAACAGATCCAACAGTCTAAGCTCATCAAGTCCATCCATGCACTTCGGGTCGACTATTTGGTGATCGACTTAGGTGCAGGCATCGCCCCACACACTTTAGACATGTTTTTGGCATCGAACAGTGGGGTGTTGGTCACAGCTCCTGAACCAACCAGCGTAGAAAACACCTACCGGTTCATCAAAGCTGCGTTCTACCGAAAGCTAAAAAATGTGATGGTTCACTCCGGGGTACGATCTTTGTTGGAACAAATCACAGAAACCAAGCATGAAGACAACCCTAAGACACCAGCAGAGTTGATTGGGAAAATCAGCGGCATCAATGCCCAGGCAGGGGAAACCTTAAAATACGAAATCGCTGCGTTTAAGCCAAAGTTGGTTTTGAACCAAGTCCGCACCCCCTCCGACGTTCGGGTTGGTTTTTCAATGAAGCAAGCTTGCTTGAAGTATTTCGGGATCAACCTTGATTATGTCGGTTTTGTTGAGTTTGATAACATTGCGCTGCAATCCATCCGAGCCCGTCAACCGGTTATTTTAAACGCTCCAGACTCAGTGGTGAGCAACTCGATTAGACGGGTTGGGCACAACATCAGGCAAAACTATCACTTGGTACCCACCTCTTAGCTTGCTCAAAAGCTAAAGGTCTCATAAGATAAAGAGCAATTTAATTCCCCCTTTATCTATTGGCCATGCCTGAACTACCTGTTTATACTTTCCCGAATCCCCTTTTAAAGCAAAAGGCCAAGCCTGTCGTCGACTTCGACGATAAGCTCAAGGCCCTGGTTGCAGACATGGCTGAGGCTATGTACCTCAACGCTGGGATTGGCCTTGCTGCCCCTCAGGTCGGGGTTGGAGTCCGTATGTTTATTGCAGACCTGACCTACAAAGGCCCCGAAGGAGACACCCCCAAAGAACCCATCGCCTATTGCAACCCTGTCCTTAAAGAGATGAAAGGGCACCTTGCCTTAGAAGAGGGTTGTTTATCGGTACCTGAATATCGGGCTGAGATTGACCGGTTTGAAGAATTGGTCTTAGAATACCAAGACGTCAACGGTAAACACCAGCGGGTCCATGCCTATGGCCTGTTTGCAGTCTGCATCCAGCATGAAAATGACCACCTTGATGGGAAGTTATTCATCGACTACCTACCCCCACTACGGCGTAAGATGGTGGAGAAAAAGCTACGAAAGATGGCTCGATGAACTCACAAAAGCTGGGTATCGATGAAGCAGGCCGGGGCTGTGTCCTTGGGCCATTGGTGATGGCCGGGCTGAGGTTGGGTGCCGAGGATATGGAGTTTATCCAAACCTTGGGCGTGCAAGACTCAAAACTCTTTGGCTCTACCGTCGGAGCAAAAAAAAAACGAGCCCTTTTATATGAGCAGCTGAGGGCCTATTCACACCATGTAGAAATTGCTGAAGCTGACGAAGTGGATGACTATGTCCGCCGTGGGGGTCTGAATGACTTAGAGCGGTCCATGGCCAGTAAAATCATCGCCGCATTACCAGGGGCCCAGGTGATGTTAGATGGTGCTGTGATGTTCGGTCCTTTGTGCAACGACCATATCAAAGCAGAAAACAAAGCTGATCAAAACCATCTGGAAGTCGCAGCAGCGTCAATCATCGCCAAGCACGTACGTGATGAAGCGATCTCTGCTCTGCTCACTCCTTTTGAACCAGAGTTCGGCAAGGTTAAAGGGGGTGGCTACGCCAACCAAGGGACGTTGGCCTTTGTAGAATGGCATGTCCAAAAACGAGGCGAGCTTCCTTTATGTTTACGAACCAGTTATCAATGGAAGGCAATCGCTCATTTACGATGAAGGTGCCGGACATTGTCCCGTTTGGGGGGGTCTGAGTCTTCTTGGTCCTCTAACTCACCGTCATCTGGCTTTGTTTTTTGCTGATTTTGCCAAAACAAAAATCCACTGATCACAAACACTGCACTGGCAACACCCGCAATCACACGAAACATCAGCCGCAGTATTTTTGAATTAAACAAACGTACTAAGAATTCCCACATTTTCTATCTAGCCTTGAGGTGAGGTTTGTCGCAGGTATAAAACATCTAGATCAAGCTGTAAAGTTTGAGGTTTTTACACCCTTTGATTGACAAAAATTTCAACGGCGAATTAATATGTGGAATCCGTTATCCTTTGCACCTCATTTCCCCTGTGGGAGAAACTATGTTTCCAACCAAATATTCTACTCTCTTGCTGCTTATTTTGGTCTCTATTGGGGTCAGTTCCTGCGGTGATAAAGTAGAAACAAGGCCTTGGCAAGAGTCGTTCGGGACCGCTGTTGAATTCGGTTTTGAGGATATAGATCCTGAAAAGGGGGAGCTGCAAGGGTCTGTGATTTTAAGAGGTGTCAAAAGCCCTACGGACTTCAAGAGCTTTAAAGTTTACTGGTCATCCTCAGCAAATGAAGGAGATAAATCAGACTTATTGGGCCAGCGGTCTTTTGCGAACTTCACGGCGAACCCGTTGCTAGAGATCCCGCAAAACACAGCCTCCAAAGGCATGTATTTCCTGCTGTTTATCTCCAATGGCGATAAAGAGCAATTCACTGGGAAGTTCCTTAAAATCCGAGATTTGGACAAAACGGCACCGGACCCAAAAGCCCAGGTTCCAGCAGGCGAAACACCAGCAGCCCCTGGAACCCCAGGAGCTATTCCTCAGATGAGTCCGATGGGCTCAGCCTCATCCCAATATAACCCAGGCAATCACAAAATTCATTTTAGCTTTGACCAGTCTTCGATCAGCTCTCAGTACCGTAACCAACTAGAGCAAGCCTTTATCGAATATCCTGAGTTGAATGAAGGGAAGCTTGTGATCGTGGGGCATGCAGACGAACGAGGTTCTAATGCCTACAACCTTGCCCTTGGGCAACGTCGTGCTCAGTCGATCAAAAACTATTTGGTCCAGGTGATTGGTATTGAAAAAAGGAACATCAAGATCATTTCTTGCGGCGAAGAGCAACCTCTAGACCGGAAGGACTCCGAGTCTGCCTGGGCAGCAAACCGTAGGGCAGTGACCCTGCAAATCGAAAGTCAGTCTTATGACTGTGCGCTTCAGCCTCAGTTTTAATCAGCCCTAGGTCGCCTACCCTGGCGACCTTGTCCTCAGCATACAGCTAGAATCAAGGCTATTTGATTGTGCCCTCAACAACACGACCCCGCTTAAGTCAGCCTTAAACCAAAGATAAGAGCGCATTGATCAGCCGTTTTGGCTCAATGTATTCCAGGTTATCAGGGTCAACCAGATCGGCGTTGATGACTCTGATACCCCGTTGTGCCAGGGCTTCGATTTCTTTGGACCGTAAGGTCTGGCTCGATTCGCTATCGAGCAAGATAAAGTTCAGGTAGTCGTCGTCAGCTCCAGGGGTGTTGCTGCTGTCACGGAGCATAACGATCAATTGGTCAATTTTATCGACCAAGCTATAGCCATACTGCTCTGGGTCTTCCCCTAAATTTGGGATATAGACCTTAGGGCAACGGTTTGCAACCACTTGGTCCCCAACCCCTTGGACCAAAAAGTTTGCGGTCAAACTCGAAAAAAAACTGCCAATGGGGTAACAGATCAGCTCCGCACCAGCGATCAAACGGGCAACCTTTTTTTTGATTTTTGGCTTGGGTGCCCGTTCCCCGCTCGAACGAGCCAGACATAAGCTGGATATCTTTTTATGGATCGGTGTGGACTCTTTCCCTGTGATCAGGTGTTGACCCAAGACTGTTTCCCCGTCTTCAAACTCCGCCAACAGCTGCAAGTCTTGGGTGGTGATGGGCCGAACGATGCCTCTGGCTTCAATCAACCGACTGAACAAATAAATCACCGGATCGATCTGCCTTCGGTTGTTCAAATACCCACCGGTCAAAACCAAGTTACCAATACTAGCGCCTTTCAAAGAGAAGGTGGCTGGCATTTTTTTATAAAAAAAGTTGAGGTGATTACGGATGATCTTTCGGAGTGGATCACCGATTTTCCGAATCGCTGGGTCACGGCCTTCAATCATCGCCTTCAACTGACCAATCAATTCTTCTTGAGACAGGCTGCTATCGAGCCGAATAGCGAAGAGCTTAAACACATCAGGATTCCCCTTGAGCCCTGGGTCGGCCAAGGCCATCAGCCGGTGGCGGATGTCCCCGACGGCTAACATCTTAAATTCTCTGCGAATCTCAGCTGAAGATCCACCGGAGTCAAAGGGGGTGATTAAATGAGTCGAGTTATGGGTGTATTTGATCAATAACTTTGAAAAACCATGCAACGCTGAGCCGCCAGAAAAAAACAACACCTTTGGCCCCAACGCTGGGTTCGCCTCGTACCTTGCCAGCGATACTGGATTCGGGATCTGGTATCGCTTGTTAAAGTCGACCGTCTCGGTCCTCTTCATGGTCCGCCGCTACTTGGAGGCAGAAGAACTGCCGGCAGGTGTAGATTTGACTGGAGCCTTAGTGGCCAAAGTTTTCGCCAATGGACCTTTGGTAACAGATGCATTAGCAGCAGGCACCTGGATCACTTTAGGGGCCACAGCAGGCTCCACGGAGGAAATCAATAAACCAACATCACCAAGGGCCTCAACCTCGGTGACCCAGCTCAATTCAAAGGTCAGCCTTTCTTTCCCTTTTTTCCGAGCCGCAGAAACCTCCAGCTCCATCACCTTTGAGGGCAACAAAGAAACAAACTCATCCCCTGCTTGGACGACAATCTTTCCAGATTTGATGCTTTTGGCCAATGCTTCTAGATAAGATACAGCGGCCTCTTGCTTCAAGGCGGTTTTAACGTTGATTGACTTCTTATTCATCCTGATCTCCAATGAAGGATTAACGTTTATGTCGCTCAAGTAACTGCTGGCACGCCTCTGTGGCCGCCTCAAAATCAATCCCACCGGTGATTTCAAAAACCTGACAACAATCCAACTGCTCCAGGTAACGATCTGTATCGAAGTTCGGAGGGTTTGAAGGGTCTTTCACTAAGAAAAAAGCACCTGGATCTTTTTTAAACGCTTCCAACAGGTCGGTTCGTTCACGTAAGTTCACCTCTTCGATCTTCATCGGGCTATCGTTGCGCTGCCAGTTCAAGATCACCAACGCATCCATCCAACCAGTCAGTACAAACTTACTGTCTGCAAAACAACGGTCCAAATAGACATCAAATTTGTGTTCCAAATCCCAAAGATCGTCTCCTTCGAGCCGGCTGAATTCTGCGATTTCCTTCTCGGTCATGACCTCTTTCAGGTCAGGGTTCGACATGGCTGTCCCAGGGTTGATCCGTGGCAATTTAGGCACCCCAAACATCATCAATCCCTCATTGACCTTTTGAACCATCAAGCGATCGTTGCTGATGAAGTCTGCGCCCTTACTCATCAAGTGAAGCGCCAAGGTACTTTTGCCCATCCCAGAAAAACCTGCCAACGCAAGGCCTCGATTTTTAATGAAAACCGCCGCAGCGTGGCCCAAGATTGACTCCTGGTTCAGCAGCAACTCAATGAACCGGTTGTTTACAAAATTGATCACTTGGTTATCATTTTCTAGACATTCCCCGACCGCTAAATTCAAACCGCCGCCAAAAAAGAAGGTCATTCCGGTTTTCATCTTATATACCGAACGACCGCCATCCAAGTCGGCGTATGACTCCTTCACCCGGGATTTACCCGGCTCTGGCTCCCAAGGGACATAAGGAAGGTCTGGCTTGATATTGGCTTGCTCGATCATATGAACATCAATATCAATCGACTTAGGGCTCGCCAAAAAAGGTTCAAAGTACTGGCTTAAGTTTTCGATCAACGCTTTAGAGTTGGTGTGCACCCGGACCTGTGCACCGGCAAGGTACAGATCTAAATGATGATCAAAGACAACCCCAGTCATCAATGATTGGGTGAGCGTGCTCAGGCTTGCTAACGGCTGGTTCATCGTTTTTTCCTCTTTGAGACTTGTTCGATCACATACACTGCATATTGCTCGGCGACATTCAACCCAGCAGCCTCTTGGAGCCCACGAAAGCCCCCAAAGGCGGAAACTTCAAACACCCGAGGGCCTTCGTCTGTTTCAATCAAATCCACACAGGTGAAATCTAAAGAAAACAAAGCTTGTGCCCGGCGGGCGATGTCTATCCACGCTGGTGGTGGATCATCAGATTGGTAGTGGCCACCGGATTCAGTGGTGGTGTTCCAGCTGTCACCAGAGCCGACTCTCGCATAGGTCCCAATGTATTGGCCGCCAAGGAAACAAATCCCTAGGTCTCGGCCTGGGCCTTTCACAAACCGCTGGAGGTACATGGTCTGATTGCCGCTGTCTTTGAACTTCTGGACGACTTCGATGCCGTCCTGGTCCTTATCCAAATAGATCATCCCCCTGGCCTTGGTCGAAAACAAAGGTTTCAACACCGCCTTGCCATATTCTTGCAACGTTTCAAACGCTAGATCCACCGACTCGGTGATACAAGTCTCTGGCATGGGAATACCACCGGCCTTTAATGTGATGGTACAGGTGAGACGGTCAATCAGCCGACTGATCCCCGCTACGGGGCTAAACACCCGGACGCCTCTGGTTTCTAGGTACCGTAGCTGTTCCAGCCGATCTAAGGCGTTTGGCGAGTAGATCTGGGCAATTTTTTTAACAACCACTGCGTCATAGGTCGTCAGGTCTTCGTCACCAGCCCATAAGGACTCGTTGGCCAAGTCTAGCTTGACCTCTGCCATATCAATCAACGGACATGCGCCAATACGCTTAGAAATTTCGTCAGCTAAGCTCTGGCTCGACCATTTTCCGGTGGTCCCGATCACGGCTATTTTCATGGTTTCCTAGTATACAAAGATCGAATCGGGGATAACATAAGGTTGCCCTGGCTGTAACTCAAGCAAGTTATCCATTAAATATAAAGCTCGGTGGAACATCCCCTGAGCAAGCTCTGGGTGGAATTCGAACCGAGTCGAAGTCGTCAGGTTTCGGATGAGCCCCAAAGCCAACCGGACGTCGAAGGTATCATCTTGGTGTTCGGCAGCAAAGGCTCTAGCAAAACTCAAGAACCTAGCTGTTGAGTCTTCAATACGAGTCCGAGTTTCATCTTCAAAAATCTTCAACCGGAACTGGGACACCAAAAACACCGCTACATCTCCGACATAATCCCCAAAATCCGAACGATGTACATCGATAAATCGGATGGATTGATCAGCGGGGTCATAAAAGACATTATCCAAGTTGAAGTCGCCATGGGTCATCACCGCAAAGGGAGCTGCCACGTCTTTAAACTTAGACTGTAAATCATGGAGCCTCGTTTCTAAACTATCAAACTTTTGGCCACCTATCCTCACCTCAGGCAATGCGTAATTAGGGTGCACCCGCAGCACTTCCTTGATCCGATTTGTTAACTGCTTCATTGAGTCACAAAGCGGATGAATATCTGGTTTAATCGTGCTGTGCCACAGTTCGTGCAACGCCGATTCGAGGGCATCAAAAGAAACATTCAGCTGTTTTGTATCCCCTTGAATCAAATAGTGTTGAATGGTTTCTCCCTTGAGGAAATCAACCAAAATACTGGCGTATTCCCCTTTGGTTTTAAAATCCAACACCTTTGCAGTGATCCCTGGTTTCAGATCGTTCCACAGCTTGATTTTGTCTCGTTCTGTCTCGATCTTCCCTTTCAGTCCTTCCTTAAAGACGTAGTCTTTCTCTACGCCGTCGGCGTTCGTCGCTTGGATCAACCCGATCCGGCAGCCGGAGCGAGTGCCCCAAACACCTTCAAAGTTGATTTCTTCAATTTTCAGGTCGTCCACTTCAGCTAAAGTTTCTTCCAAGAATTCAAACTGTGAAAGCTTCAGTTTTTCCCCAATCACAGAAAATATGATCGCTTCACCGATATTCAGCAAACAATCACCAATCCGTTCTAGGTATCTCAACACAAAAATGGTGGTGATCAGGTTTTCAACCTGTTTCCCCTTGGTAAGCTCTTTCAGGATCTTGTCAAAGGCCCGCTTGTACGCCCGGTCTAGTTTAGACTCGCTGGTACAAATTTTTCGGGCGAGGTGTAGATCTTGTTCAAACAGAGCCCGAGAAACCCGCTTCAAATTCAAGGTGATGATTTCGAAAAAATGTTCGTAATCATAGTCCTTGATGAATTCTTTATCCTTAAAATAGGGGATCTGTTTGGCGATATTCACCGAGTGATCAGCAATCCGCTCTAAATTGCCGGTGATGGTGTTGATCGCCCTGACCAAATCCGCATCAGATTGCACCTTCACCGAGGAGTTAGAAAAAATAAGCGCAAAACACTTATTTTCAACATACACCTTCAGACTATCGATGTACTCGTCCCGTGAGATAATCGCTGCAAGCCTCTCGGGGTCTCCACCACAGTCGAGACACTCTCGGGTCTCTTCAACCTGCTGGCTCACCTCAAGCAAAATGAACTTGAGGTTATCAATAATCGGTGTAGGGATTGACATCTCAGTCTTCCTTAGGAGTCACGGTCATTGATAAACGATCTTTATTTACTTCAATTCTTGGTTGGTTTTTCCAGCTGACTTTCAACGAGATTTTACTCCGGCCACCTTTGTTTTTTGCCTGTAGTTCCAACTTCAGAAGCCCGTCTGGGTCCAAAACGATATCCGAATCAGGGCTTTTCAAGGTCAAGGTCCCTGATTTAAAACCTTCGGTTAAGGTTTCCAAGTAATTAACGATGCTGTTTCGGTCTACGAGCGTAGCGTAATCAAATTCTTTTCGTTCTTTACTCATCTGGTTTCTCCTGGGTTCAGGCGTTTAGCCGTTCTTTGTATCGAGCGATGACTTGTAATTTTTCTGACCTCGCTTGGATCAAGGTCTTTTTGACTGCTAGGTCATTCCAAGGAGGCTGGACCCCAACCTCCCGAGTGACTTTATCCCGGTTTTGGCTGTTGCCCACTTTCGTTTTCTCACCAAAATGGGTGTCGTCTCCCATGAAAATCAATAGAGGTTCCTTGTTTGCCCGAGCACTTTTATTTTGCCGGTCCACCACATTGATCAAAAAATCTGTGTACCGTCTCGACTGGGGGTTCCAAATTTCGATCCCATCAACATCATAGTCAGCCAACAATATCGGCCAAAACTGCTCTGGGTGCGGGATCACAATACAACCACCTAGGCCACGGGTTTCCTCGATAATCTCTTGGGTGGTGTAAAAATAGCTGAGATCAAATTCCTGTTTGACTTGGTTTTTCACTGCATTCAAAAAGATCTGTGACCGGTTGATAAACTCATCGTTTTCTGGGGTCCGCAGTTGATCAAGGTAATTTCGGATCAGCTTGTTTTTTATGGCATCTTTTGGGACATCAACCTCGGCGGACTCAATCATCCCCAATAATTTTTTGGCAATCCCGGTAACAAACCGAACCACCTCGGTGTTGGCACCTGTCTTCGCCGCAGCCTTCTGCAAAACAAATTCACTGGTGTCGCTGGTCAACGCATGAAGAAAGTTAAACAACTGCCCACCTCGGTAATTGAAGGTGTGCTCCAACATAGACCTCAAGACGGTCGCATTTTCCAGCTTGGACGGGTGAAAATGGAGCAAGAGCTGTACTTTTGTGTTGAACTCGGGACTGTAACAATCCACTTCTACCCCGGCGTAATCATCATAAACCATCAACTGGTTGTGCTGAGTCGGGATGATCAGGTGTTCGGTTGCGTTCGGAAAAGTCGCCTCTATCCGTTCCTTGATCAAAGGTATCGGGATAAATTCAGGGTGCCAGTGAACCGCAAGGATCGTTTTTTCCTTGGGGTACACCCCGGGTGGGGTACGGATAATCTGGGCCTGTTCTGCCGTTAACTTTTGGTTCGTAATCGCTTTGAAATGCGCTTTGTCCTCAGCGGTGATTTCAGCCATGAACTGATCTTGTTTAGCTTTTGGTTCCATGTTCGTTGCCTTTTGTTGTTCTTCATCTACGGAAACCATAAACCCTGGGTTCAAAGCTAACTCATGAAGAGGTCAATTCTAAGTAAAATAAAAATTTTATCTACTGTCCTAAGAAACAACGAAACACCACCAGTCGGTTGGAAGAAACCACTCCGTTTAGACAGGTCAATATGGAGTGAGTCACAGGTTATTCTGAGGTTCTCTTGATTTGAAGTCAGAGGTTTAAGGCAAAGCAATCAGAAAACTGAAGGGACGCAATGCGACCCGTCCAAAAGAAAAGGGAAAGGGGGCACGCAGGGGGCAGGGGAAAATCAGGTCGATCGTTATCAAGCCAGTCAGCTCAATTCGTCCATCAAGCAAGGGCGGATCGAGCCCTGAGAGTCATTGTTCTGCTGATTTTTCTTTTTTGGGGGGGGCTAAACAGGAGGATATAAAAGAAAAAAAGGACAGCAAGCTGCCCGAAATATCACTCAAACTCGTCGGCAATCGGTGGGATATAGACCAGCTCGCTGATCCTGATTGCTTGTTTCCCTTTGTAGCTGCCTTGGAAACCACGGAACTTTGTCACTCCCTCCACCTGAACATTGAGCGGCATAGCAGACTCATGGTTCAGCGGGACCAAATCACCTTCTTTTAAATTCAAAAACTCTTGTACAGAAATTTCTGTACGGCCCAGCTCAACCAAAAGGTCAATTTCAGCCTCATCCAGGTTATCACGGAATCGTTTTCCCCAAACATGATCTTCTTCATTCTGGTCCGACTGAAAACCTGAGTCCAACTTGCCCCTGATCGGCTCGACCATTGAATAGGGGATACAAATAGTCAGCATCATCGGCGCTTTGCCCATCTCCACATCAAAAGTGATCACCACCACAACCTCAGAGTGGGGTACAATCGCCACAAACTGCGGGTTGATTTCTGTTCGGGTATAGGCAACTTGGAGAGGGAATACAGGCTTCCATGCATTTTGTAAGTCTTCTAGGGCAGAAATAACCACCCGTTTCACCATCTTTTGCTCAATCGCAGTGAAGTCCCGACCCTCAGCCTTCACTTCCAGCTCGCCGGTTCCGCCAAAGAAAATATCGATCAAGGTAAAAACCAACCTGGTTTCCAACACCAAAATGGCGTTGCCCCGCAAAGGGTTCATCCTAAAAAGATTTAAACTACTAGGGACAGGCAGCGTTTTGAGGAACTCGCCGAATTTGATCAATTCAGTGGAGCGCACTGAGATATCCACGACTTTACGTAACGCAGATGAAAGAGTCAGTCGGAACATCCGAACAAACCGGTCATGGATGATTTCCAAGGTAGGCATCCGGCCTCGGATGATCCTGTCTTGACTGGTGAGGTCATAAGGAATGACCGCATCAGCATCCATATCAGGCATATCAAAGTCATCATCGCCATCCCCTCCGGCAATACCTTTGAGTAAGCTATCGACTTCGTCTTGGCTCAGTACCTGTGACATCTCTTCAACCTATGGTGTTTGATCTAACATCGCTGTCCTGTTGGCTGCTCCACCGAGCAACCGACAACGTTCCCTACCTAGAAAAAGGTTTGCAGGATATGGGCCTTTTTTGGGGGAACGGTTCTCAGTCTGTTTTGTCCTGCTCGTTCAAAGATTCCTTTTGTTTTTCAGTAGAGTCATCAGCCGGTTGATTTTCTAGATCTCGCTTTTTTTCCAGCTTGTTTGACCATGAGACCAAAAGAGGGGTTATGACCATAAAAACAAGGACCATAGCCATCCACCAGTATTGAATTTTATCAGTATCAATCAGTGCGTCTGCCATATTACCCTTAGCTTAAAAACCTAGTTGAGGACGTCCCCAACCGTGTATTGATGGATTCAACCGAAAGGGCTGAAGAATGTGAGTCCGTTAACCTTTCATCTTCATGATGTCACCAACATTCAGGATCGAAACCATGTTGGTTTGACTTGGGAGATTAAAAAAGTCCCCCACCACGATCACCCGCTCCGAGTCAGTCAAAAACCCTAATTTATAACAAGCAGAAATCGCTGTATAAATCCGGTTTAATGTCTTTGCAGCGTCGTCCAACTCTGGGAGGTAAATCGGTTCTACCGCCCATAAAAGTCGCATTTCCTGGCTAGCACGCCGGTCAGGAGTCAACGCAAAAATCGGAAAAGGAGGGCGGTACTTTGAAACCATTCGTGCGGTGTAACCAGAACGGGTCAGGCAAATGATCTTACCACCCTCTCCATTACCACGGCTTAGCAACTGCTTGCAGGCCTGATGGGTCAAATGACCGATCACTTCCGAGATGGTGTTTTCTTTTGAATCATACCAATCGGGGTTACGCTCAGGCAGCTTGTCTTCAGAGACCTTGATGATCCGCTCCATGGTGAACACCGCCTCTGCGGGAAACTCTCCTGAAGCGGTTTCCGCCGAAAGCATCACGCAGTCAGCACCATCTTCGATGGCGTTATACACGTCCGATACCTCTGCACGGGTCGGAATCGGAGCCTTGGTCATGGATTCCAGCATTTGGGTCGCCACAATGATCGGCTTTCCTGCGATGTTACACAGCCGGATCATTTCTTTTTGTACCGGAGGCACATCTTCAGCGGCCAATTCCACCCCTAAATCACCTCGAGCAACCATGATCCCGTCGCTAACAGCCAAAATTTCTCTAAAATTTTCAACCGCAATCGGTCGCTCAATTTTAGAAATGATTTTAATGCTTTCATTCCCGTAGGAAGCCAAAATGTGACGAATGGTTTCAACATCGTCAGCATTGCCCACAAAGCTTGCAGCCAAGTAGGCCGGATCGAGCTCTGCGATTAATTTAAGATCATCAATATCTTTATCTGTAGGTACCCGCAGGGAAATTTCGGTGTTCGGCAGATTCACCCCTTTGCGGGTGTAGATCGCTCCACCGGTCAAAATCTTACATTTTGCTAAGGTTTCCCTGATGTACAGCACTTCCAAACAAACGATACCGTCGTTGATAAATACCCGGTCCCCGACCTTCACTTCTTTCAAAAATTCTGGATAGGTGATTGTTGCTTGAGTCTCATCGCCCACCACATCTTCAATGGTCAAGTTGAACATCTCACCACGTTTCAAGATAGCTCCACCTTTCTGGACCTCTCCAATGCGAATTTTTGGGCCTTGGATATCACACAGGATTGCGATGGTCGGATTCACCGCTTTCACCACGTCAAAGAGCTCTCGCTTTTCGTCCGCGTTGCCATGAGAGAAGTTAATCCGAGCTAAATCCATCCCTTGGTCAAACAAAGTCTGTACTTCTGCTACAGAGCAACTTGCCGGACCTAGAGTACATAAAATTTTTGATTTGGTCAGACGAGTCGGTTTCATGAAACTTTGAGGCTATAGGTTTACGTTATAGGATAGAGGCAATCGTATCTAAAAGTTCATCTGGATCTACAGGTTTCTGAAAACACTTCACAGCCCCTAAAGCTTGAGCGTATTCCAAATAATCAAAATCCCTGATCACGTTTCCACCGCCACTGATGGCAATGACACTCAACTGTGGGGAGAGCTTTTTGAGCTCCATAATCGTAGCAATTCCGTCTTTTTGGGGCATAAAAATATCGATGATAGCCAAATCAAAAGTTTTATCTCCTGCGATTTCAATCCCTTCATTCCCGTCAGCCACAGAAACAACTGCGTAGCCTGCTGATTCGAGAATGGCATGCAAGCCCTCTCGCACCAAGGCTTCATCTTCCATAATTAAAATTGACTTCATCGCTCTCCTTTCCCATTAAAGGGATATATTAAGCCAAAAGCTGTTTGATAGCACGCAAAAGTTCATCTTGATCCAAAGGTTTCGACAGCAATAAACTTGCCCCCGCCTCAATCGAGCACTCCAGCGTCAATTGCTCACTATACCCAGAATATAAAATCAACGGCAACCCAGGCCTTTTCAAAGATATTTGTTTGCAAAAAGACAGACCCGTTAACTCGGGCATGTTCTGGTCACTTAAAATCAAATCAATATCGTCTATGTGTTTTAAACAGTAGTCCAGCGCAAGCCGAGGGTTATCAAAAGCCACCAAACCAAAACCTTCATCCTGAAGGAAGTCACACAATGGCTCTAACACCAGGGTTTCATCATCGACGATGACCAGCCTTTTTCTCGGGCCAACCGTTTGGCCTATATCCAAGGGTAAAGGTCGTTGGTCCGCTCTGGCAAGCGAGATCTCAGTTTGGGGTAAATAGACATCAAAACGAGTCCCCTGGGCAACACTTGATGAGACTTTGATCCAACCTTGATGACGCTGTATGATCCCTTGAGCCACAGACAAACCGAGACCGGTCCCTTCATCAGTGGGTTTGGTAGAGAAAAATGGGTCGAAAATCCTAGGTATGATCTCAGGAGCAATTCCAGGGCCGTTGTCTTGAACCCCAATTTTCAAGTATTTTCCAGGTTTTAGGTCCTGGGCCATCGGGTCGCCATCTGCCACCTCCCAGTCGACCAAAGTCACTGAAATATGACCACCAGATTTCTTTAATGAATAGGCTGCATTGTTCACCAGATTCATCAAAACCTGATGAATCTGGGAGGGGTCGGCCAAACACCGGGGGTTTAGGCAACGGTAAGAGTGTTCAAACCGAATATTTTTAGAAGTGACTGACCGAGATAAGCTGTAGACTTCATCCAAAATCAAGGTGATGTCAATGGGTTCGATCCGGTGTTTTTGCTGCTTAGAGAACGTCAATATCTGGCTGGTCATATCTTTAGCTCGCTCGCAGGCCTGTCGCATTTGAGCAATATAATGATCTTTTTTTGCCCCAGGTACGGCCTTCTGAATCAAACTTAAATTCAACAACATAGCGAACAACAGGTTGTTAAAATCGTGGGCAATCCCACCGGCCATTGTCCCTAGGGCCTCTAGTTTTTGGGTCTGAGAAAACTTTTCCTCCATCACTTTCTGATCCGACAAGTCGATGCCGTACCCCAGTAAATAGGGCTCTTCGACCCCCTCAATAACAAACGGCTGCTTCCCTAAAAACAGGGTTTTCATCTTCCCATTGAGGTGAACCCGGCGTTCAAAGCTAATCCCCTGAGGGTTGGCCAAAGCTTCTAGATCCGTTTTATAGTCAAACAATTCGGCGTAAGGAGAAGGAAGTTTTTCTGCCTGCCGGCCCAATACCTCATCCACGTCTTTGTTTAAAAAGGCCGCCAATTGGCGGTTCAAATAAACGAACCTAGATTTTGAATCCTTGAAATAGACCATCACCGGCAGCGCATTGATCATTTCGTGGACAAAAGGCTCTCGTAAGAAAGGGTGCCTCGACAAGTCTTGGGAGTACACTTGGTGCTGCCCTTCCTGGTTTTGTGCCGCAATCCCTCGGGTACGTTCTAAAACCTGCTGCTCGGTACCTCTGCCTAATGCGTCGACCCGTTTCAAAGCGTTATCTGTACGGATTTGTTCGGTTTCTAATTCAATGCTCAGCCGTTCGATTTTACGTTCTGCAAGGTGTAAATCAATAAACAACTCAATCCGCTCAATCGCCGCCGAGACCCGTATCGGCATAGGAATCCAAAACGACTTTGCCCATCCCTTGATGAAATCAGGGTATTCCGTAGCGATCAGCCCCATGATAGGCCGTTTACCGGCCTCCTCCAGGTGGACACGCAACGCAAGGCCTGTTGCAGCAGGGTTCTCCAAATCTAAGATCACTGCGTTCACCATTTCTTTGCGAATCTGAGAGATACACTGGTCAGCTGTCAAACAAGTGAGCACCTTAATGTCACTACGTAACGGTAAGTTTGCAAGATTGAAATCATCTTGAAGACTACGGCACAGTTGAACAACAATAGGGGAGTGGGTCGACATAGTCCCTGACATGAACCGATTTGAGGGCAAAAAAAAAGGCCGCCTAAGCGACCTTTTTTTTATTGAGCTTACACTCTTACTTCAAAGAGCCTAAGTAATTTGCGATTTGTGCAGATTCCTTCTCATTGACGGTAGCGGCCATTGGGGCCATCATCGCGATGGTATCAGTTCCAGACCGGGTTCCATTACGGAAAGCCACCAACTGTCGTTGGATGTACTCTGGAGACAAACCAGCCAAGTTAGGGGCATTAAGCCCTTCAACTGCAATTCCCGCTTCACCATGACAAGCTGTACAGCCTCTTTCAGCAAAAAGCTTCTCGCCTTCTGCAGCTAAACCAGAATCAATGGTGTTATGAGTCTTAGGAGTTTGAGCTGCCAAAAAGCCTGCGATAGACTTGATCACGTCATCGCCTTCCTTGTTGATGCTGTTTGCGAAAGGAACCATTTGGTTTGGAAACAATAAAACCTTTTGGTTTTCTCTTCGCTCTTCGGCTGTTCCGCCCTTAGGCTTAACTGAACGATGCTTACCGCTAAAAGACTTGATCTGGTTAAAGATATAGTCTGCACGTTGACCAGCTAGGACAGGGTAGCTAGGCGCAATAGGGCTAGCTCCGTTTTGACCATGGCAGGTATAACAGCCTTTCCTTTGAAACAGTCTCGAACCGTCTTCAGCGTAGGCTGGAGCCAAGCCAACAAAGAAAAGGGCGGCGATGAGGATTGCTGATTTCTTCATGTCTTTCCCGGAAAAAAAGTTGTATATAGCAGACAATCTGTCCGCAATGTAAAAGAGTTTACCTTCGAATAAAAAGGATACTTGTCTAATAATAAATTCGAGGTGCTTTGTCTAATTTTTTTTCCCCTGGGACAATCTTTTTTTTAAGCCATCCGAGCCCCAAAAGCCTTTCTGACTGATATTCCAGGGAAATAAAAAATCTGCGTTTCTTGATCATTGAACTCATCAATGACCAAACTGATGTCACCTAGCACCAGCGTCATAAATAATTTGTGCGTATTCCATGTCTGTTTTTAGGATATGATTTGTCAACCAACCCTTTAAAATATCCAGTAAGTCGTCCAAAGTCTTTTTCCCCTCTTGGAACAACCCTAAGAACTCGACAACCGTATTCAAGAAATTAACATGGACCGGCTTGTGAGCCTCAAGGCCCTTAAACCCATAGGACTCCATCAAGTACTCTTCATAATTGAAATGAGCGACCGTGTAGTTCACCAGGGAGTTGATTAAATCTTCAAACTCCTCCAAAGGCTGCTTCTCTTCTTTTGCGTCGTGCAGCAGGTTGATCAAATGGATCAAAACTTTGTGCTGAGCGTCCAAAGAAGGAACTTTAACGCTGAAAGAGTCCGACCAAGCGAGGAAAAGCTTTTTATCATCGTTGTGTTCGAACTTATCTAGGTTGCTGATCACTTGATCAATCTTGACAGAGGCCTTGTTCAAAGTTGCTGTCCCGGCTTGGGCGGCGTCAACCACTTGGCGCAACTCATCAATCCGATGCAGTGTTTCTGAGCTAGACTGTTTTAAACCATCGCTTTGTTCTGAGATCGAGGCGATCCCTCTTTCCTGGTCTTCAATCGCATGGTTCAGTTCCTTCATTTGGGCTGAGACGTTGTGCACCTGGGTGACAATATTGCCCAAGTCTTGACCCACTTGGTTCACCACCTCAGTTCCCCTGGCCACTTCTTCCTGGCTCTCCTGAATCAACTGATTGATTTCAACAGCACTGCGGTTAACCCGAGTCGCTAGGCTGCGGACTTCGTCTGCAACCACCGCAAACCCCTTTCCCTGTTCTGCGGCCTTAGCTGCTTCAATCGCTGCATTCAGGGACAACAGGTTTGTCTGGTTTGCGATTTCAGAGATTGTCTGCACAATCTTACTGATTTTCGCACTTGAGGCCTCAATGCGGTGCATTGTTTCAATCGCCTTTTGGACAGATTCGGTGCCGGCGGTGGTTTTCGCTTCCGCTTCACTGGTCAAGGCATCGATTTGCCCAATTTGAGTCGTGATGACCTTCGAGGCCCCCGTTAGCTCAATCAATGCAGCGGCAGAGGCTTCAATAGCGATAAAATCACTTTCGGTGGTCTTGCTGATTTTAGTGGTCGAGTTGAGGACACATTCGCCGTTGATGGTAAAGATGTCGGTTGAAAGGCTCAGCCGGTCTGACTGGGCTCTCAACACTTTCCCCATATCCGCCACTTGAGCAAGAAACAAGTTAAACGTATTGATCATCGGCGCAAACTCCCCCTTTTCAAGCTCTTTTAAACGCTCAGGGTTGGCCTTCACCTTGCCGTTGATTACTTGGAGGATGTGTTCTTGATACCGTGCCATAGGGGAATAAAAGGTATTTCGAATCAACAACGCTACGATAAGAATCCCAACGGAACCCCCACCCAAAGCAATCAATATATAGGTCTTGATTTGGCTAGCCTGTTCAATGACTTGACCTGATTCGCTACCGGCTATTTCGATAGAGTCCGCCGCCAGAAAAGTAAGAAACGCAGGGACGAACAACAGGATGCCTATACAACTACAGGCGGCAATAAGCTTGATTTTTGGAGACACGGGGTACTTTTTTCTCGTTGTTTAATTTTATCGACGATCTATCATTTGGTCACCGTTGGGCTGAACCTCAAAAAAACCGGTGTGCTGCCACTCTCCACTCATGAGGAGTTAAGGCACCTCGCACCTGCCTAGGCTATAGGGGAAAACAGAAAATTTCTAGAAGAAAATTATTTTTCTAGCATTAAAAAGTAAAAAGCTAACAATTGTATTAACCTACCGCCCGCATTAATGCCGAAGTATAGGTCACAATATTCAGGCACCGTACACCAGATGAGGCAACCATAAAATGACCTGAGGGAAGTTCCACAACAGCACCAACACAAAGATCTGGATCAAGATAAAAGGCACCACCCCTCGGTATATCTGTGATGTTTTAATCTCAGGCGGAGCTACACCCCTCAAATAAAACAAAGCAAACCCAAAAGGCGGCGTTAAGAAGCTGGTCTGCAAATTGATGGCGATCATCACCCCAAGCCAGATCGGATCCAGCCCCTGGGTGAGTAAAATCGGGCCCACAATCGGCACCACGACAAAGGTGATTTCAAAAAAGTCCAAAAAGAACCCCAAGAAAAACATCACCGCCATCACCAGCAAAAAAGCAGTGACCACCCCGCCAGGGAGCCGGGTGAGGAAACCACCAACAACCTCATCCCCGCCGTACCCTCGAAACACCAAACTAAAGAGGCTTGATCCGAGCAGGATTGTAAACACCATGGCGTTGATTTGCCCCACCGAATCCACCACTTTGCGCAGGCTATCCATCGTGAGTTGCCCTTTGAGCCAAGCCATTAACGTGGCACCAACACACCCAAAAGATGCCGCTTCGGTCGGTGTAGCAACCCCGCCTAAGATCGACCCTAAAACCGCTAAAATCAACAACAATGGAGGCAATAAAACCCATAGGACTTTTTGCCGCAACTCTCCAGATTTCAAGGCCTTCAATTCTGATTGGGGAACAGCAGGGGCCAATTCAGGGTTGAGCTGGGAAGCAACATAGATATAGATGATATAACAAACGACCAGCAACAAACCAGGGAACAGTGCCCCTAGAAACAAGTCCCCTACGCTGACTGCAGTGGGGGAATAATTCCCCATGGCAAGCTGGGCCTGTTGATGCGCCGAGCTGATGACGTCGCCAAGCAACACCAAGATAATCGAAGGTGGGATGATTTGCCCCAAGGTACCTGAGGCTGTGATGATCCCAGCAGCGAAGCTTGGTTTGTATTTATATCGTAACATCACGGGCAAAGAGATCAACCCCATGGTCACCACAGTGGCCCCTACGATCCCCGTGCTAGCGGCCAGCAATGCACCAACCAAGCAAATCGATATACCGATCCCCCCCTTGGTCTGGCCAAACAGCAGGCCCAAGGTTTCTAGCAGGTCTTCGGAGATTTTGCTACGTTCGAGCATCACCCCCATGTAAATAAACAGCGGCACTGCGATCAAGGTCTGGTTGGTCATCACCCCAAAAATCCGTTCAGGTAACGCACCAAAATAGCTGAGATCAAAGACCCCTAACAAATAGCCCAGACCAGCAAACAAGATTGCGCTGCCTCCTAACGAAAAGGCGACCGGGTACCCCATCAAAAGGATCACCATGGTGAATAGAAACATCAACCCCGGCATCAACTCGGTCATGCCACCTCGCCTCGTAAAACCGCCACGGCCTTGATGATCTGGGACACCGCTTGTAACAAGAGGTTCACCGCAAACCACAAAATCAAACCCTTTAGGAGGAACACAGCGGGGATTCCCCCCGTTTCCCTCGACCCTTCAAAAATCCGCCAAGATGAAGCCACGTAATGGAAGCTTTCAAAAAGGATCAACAAACAAAAAGGGATGGTTAAAAAGAAAGAGCCAAAAAGGTCGATCTTCGCTTGGGATTTGATGGATGCAGGGCGGTAAAAAATATCAACCCTCACATGTCCGTCTTTCAACAAACCTAAACTAATAGCCCCCAAAAAGAACAGGGCGTGAAAATAGGTGACCAGCTCTTGGGCCCAAATCCACCCCATGTCAAAGAGGTAACGCAACAGAGCAACCGCCGCTGTCACAGCAACCATAAATACAATCAAACTGTTGGTCAGCTGCCCCATTTTAAGGGTGAAGCGGTCGAATTGTTTTGCCAACCGGAGCATCACTTCCCGAAAGTTAATGATCGAGCTAAACTAAACCCTTCTTCCCCGATTTTTGTCCACGGGATTGCGTTTGTTCGGAAGCTTTCAAAACTTTGGTATACCGCCTTTGCCTGTGGGTTTTTGGAAGCTAAATCTTCCACAACCTCTTTGGCAACACTCCCTAGCCTGGATAACACCGGGTCAGAAAACCGTTTCAATTGCACATGATGATCATTCACTAAAGTCATCAATGCTTGGTTGTTCCTGGCGGTGAATTCAGCCAGCATATCGCCGTAGGCCACTGCGGTTGCGGCCTTCACGATCGCCTTTAGGTCCGCTGGCAAGGATTGATATGCCTTTTGGTTCACCGTCAGCTCCATCACGGAGCCAGGCTCATGCCAGCCTGGCCAATAATAATATTTAGCGATCTTATAAAAGCCAAAAGCCAGATCGTTATAAGGCCCAACCCATTCGGTGGCGTCGATGGCTCCTGATTGCAAGGACTGAAAAATCTCGCCCCCAGGTAGACTGACCGGGGTTGCCCCCACTTTTTCTAGCACAGATGCCCCTAAACCAGGCATCCTCATTTTCAACCCTTTGAAGTCTTCGATAGACTCGATTTTTTTGTTAAACCAACCGCCCATCTGCACCCCGGTGTTCCCGGTAGCAAAGGGCTTCACGCCAAAATCTTGGTACAAACCATCCCAAAGTTCCTGGCCGCCACCGTAGCGAATCCAACTGTTCATTTCCGTGGCGTTGAGCCCAAAGGGAACGGCGGTAAAAAACTGGGCCGCTTCGCTTTTCCCTTTCCAATAATAGGCAGCTCCGTGACCCATTTCAGCGGTACCTTGGGACACTGCGTCGAAAACCCCAAACGCAGGTACTAGTTCTCCGGCACCAAAAACTTTTATTTTAATCCGACCACCGGACATTTTTTCGATCAGTGAAGCGAGGTTATTCGCCCCTGTACCCAACCCAGGAAAGTTTTTTGGCCACGTGGTGACCATCTTCCAACTCAAGGTTTTGTTCAGGTTCAACATCGCAGCTTCAGGGGCCTTTGGCCCTGTGGCGCTGTCCGGTTTATTACATCCAGTGATGAGGGCAGCTGCCCCGATGGCCGTCCCAGCGAGGGAGGCTTTGATCAGGTCTCTACGGTCCATAAAGTTCAATTTAGAGGGTGTTTTTAGGCCGATAGGCCCAGGAGTGCTACATAAAAACGTATTCGAGCTACCCAAGCAGCGGTTCCTTAGGATGTTAGATTCGAAAGCCTTTGAGTCTAGAGTTCCAAAAACTATTTCAGACGACTGATCCCTAAATTTTCCAACAAACCAAAGATGTCGTCTTGTCTCACTGGTTTGAGCAAATAATCTTTTGCACCAAGCGCAACGGAGCGGTCGATTTGCTCCTGCCCTTTCAAGGCAGACACCATCACCACGTCCGAAGGTTTCAGTTCCTTTTGACCTTCGTAGAGCCGAATCTCTTCTAAAGCATCAAAACCGTTGAAGTCCGGCATCATCACATCCATAAACACCACACTGAAGGGCTGGTCATCTATGGAGGCTGTTTTATAACGATCAATGGCTTCCAAACCGTCCGCCGCCCAAACGCACTCCCCATAGGGTTCGAGCAAGTAGTTCAACAACGACCGGTTCACCATGTTATCGTCAACAATAAGGAACCGAGCGGTACTGATATTTTCGCAAAGGCTTGTTATTGGTTCCATTTTTAGGTCTGCTCCGCTCATTGGGTAAACTGAGTAAACAGGGCAAAAACTGGCCCCGTTTACTCACAAAGGAATCAACCTTGGAGGTTAAAGGTAACTTGTGTACCCTCGGTCTACAATTAAAATGTGAGACTGCAACCAGTCTTTCAAGAAATCTAGGATTTCCGAATCAACCGCAGCCGTTCCCGCTTCAATTTTCGAGCAACTTGTGCCCAACTGAGCGATAATTTTCTTGTGTCGACCCAAATGCTCATCTTTGTGAGGGTACTCAGAAGCCATGAACAAGTCTTGCTCATCATTGAAGTGGTTCACTGTGACTGCAATCAAGTTTTTGAGAATCTTCACCTGTTCAGTCCGTGGGTGGTCTTTCACAGAGGAGAGGTAAAGTGCGTTGATACACTCTACGATATCCTGATGTTGTGTATCCACGGTATGGTTTCCGACCATCAACTCTTTACTCCAATAAAAGAACACATCACTATCTTTATTAAAGACATTGATGGTTTCCTTCATCCCGTTGGAAACCCCAACCAAACGCTCGATATTCTCAATATTCCGATCGTTCTCTTGGACATTCCCGCCGATCACCTGATCCATGCGACTGATGTTGCTAGTAATTTCCGCTAGACCAGTAGCAATTTCAGCGGTAGAACGGGCTGTTTCTTTAACCCCAGTCGCCGCTTCGGCAACATTTTTAGCCGCACTTTTTGCAGCCTGCCCCGCTTCAGCGGTGGAGCGAGTGATTTCCTTGATCCCGGTTGCCGCTTCTTCCACGTTGATGGAAGAGTTACGGAGGGCGTCAGACACATTCCCTACGGCAGATTGTAGCGAGTCAGCGTTGGAGCTCTGTTCGCCGACCAAGCTAGAAATCCCTTGGTTGATCTCAGACACCTGCATGATCACCTGCGAAACCCCGGCGGTCCTTGCCAAGGTTTTCTGTACCAGTTCTTGGACCTGATCAATTTGGGTTGCAATTTCATTGTTTGCGTCAGTTGTTTGTTTGGCCAGTTCTTTCACTTCGCCCGCAACTACCGCAAATCCCTTACCGGCTTGACCGGCACTGGCGGCCTCAATGGTGGCATTCAACGCCAGCATGTTCGTTTGGCTCGCAATGTTGTTCACCAACTGTAAGATCTGCCCAATCTGCTGTGTGACCTCGTTCAGCTCGGTCATCGCTGCTTGGTTTTCCTCGGCCCCTTTGTTGGCTTGCAAGGAAATTTGCTGCGCTTTCTTTGTTCTTTCGTTGATGTCCCGCAAGGAGGTTGAAAGCTCCGTTGCGTTTTTAGAAATCACCGTTTCGATGTCATGAGAGATGGCACCAACGTTGTCTGCGATCCCTGCCATGTTCACCGATGCTTCTTCAGCGGCGGCGGCGATGGTGTTCATGTTCGCAGACAACTCTTCCACCACAGCGGTGATTGAGTTGACATTGGCGCTTGCCTCTTCAGAGCTACTGGCCATCATGCTCATGTTCACGTTAATTTCCTCGGTCGCTGCGCTGATGGTGCCGCTCATCGCAGCCATTTCATTAGTGCCGTCTTTAATCACCGCAGAATTCACGTCTAAAGCATGGACCACTGCCGCAGAGGTTTCCGCTGAACCAATGATCTCGTTGATGGTTGATTGCAGGTTTTCTAAAAACTGATTGAAGTAGGTCGCCAAATCCCCTAACTCGTCCTTGGTTTTTGCTGGAACCCGTTGGTGTAAATCAGCATCCCCGGAAGCCATCCCTTTCAAGATATTTACGGTGGCCATCAAAGGGGTCATGATCTGTCGGCCAATATAGAAGGCTGCAGACATGCCCATCGCCAAACCAAACACCAAGATAAAAATCAACATGGTTTTGGTTTCAGAGTTCACCGCAGCTTCCTCAGCTTTCCCAATCTCAATTTGCTGTCGGTCAAATTCTGCAATCTTGGCCAACCCCTTAAAAAGCTCATCCTGAAAGGCATGTAGACGTTCAGAAAGTTGTTTATACTGTTCTTTTGTGGTGAATCGATCTGTGGCTGGGATCAGTTCTTCATCCCCAAAGACGATCATTTTTTCCATCCGCACAAAAGCCGTTTTGTACTCTGCCAAATGTTTTGGGTCTGTGGCGAGATTGATATATTCCTCTTTGTCTGAGGCCATTTCTTTTTTGAAGTCCGCAAAAAACTTTTCGTCTTCAGCCATAAGTTCCGGTTCCACCAACAAATCCATGTAGGCAAAACTCAGCTCAGTTGCCATTTGCTTGAGGTCTTCAACCGCCTCCAGAGATCCGTGGTAAGCTTCAATTTTAGCTGCGGAATCATGATTGGTATTTATCGCCCAAAAGGAGACCAGGGTGCTGACTAAAAACAGTCCGTTCACCAAGAGAAAACCGAGGGTAAGTTTCTTTTGAATCTTCATTGAGTCGAGTTTGTTGATCAAGTTAACAAAAATTGAAAGTAGGACACGTTGCCGAGGCAGTGCCCAGAAGGTACCCCAATTCTTAGGAAAGGGAAACTATTTTTTTAGCCTATCCTTTTTGACAGCTTTCAGCTTTCAGAGCCCATCAGTCATCAAATTCTTCAGGGTTAATCCCTTGAGAACGTAGAGCGGCTTTCTTTTTATTGAGCCCGAAAAAACAAACCAAAATACTGAATACATACAAACCTGCCAAAGGACCAGCCATCAGCATCATGGTGAATGGATCTGGAGGGGTCAGTATGGCAGATAAAATCATGATGATCACCATGGCCGGTTTGGCTTGAGTGATCATCAATTTTGGAGTGATGATCCCGAGGCGAGACAAAATAAACACCGCCACCGGGAGCTCAAAAATCATCCCGAAGGCTAGAAAGAGCTTGATGGTGAAGTCTAGGTAGTCGCCGATCGACAAACTTGGCATGATTTCCCCAGGCTGGCTGAGGGATAAGAAAAAATCAAACCCAAAAGGGAACACAACAAAGTAACCGAAGCAAGCGCCGCCAGTAAAAAACACCAGGGTGCTCACCCCAAACCCCCAATACACCATTTTTTCGTCTTTATACAACGCAGGACCTACAAACCCCCACAGCTCGATCAAAAGATACGGGAAGCTCAGAAACACCGCCGAATAGATCGCCACTTTCATTTGAGCAAAGAAGAGCTCTGGCAGACCGATATAGACCATGGCCCCTTCTTTAGGCTTGGACCGGTCTCGGGTACAATGGCAGTTCAGCTCTAACACATCCCCGCCTTGCATTTTGTAGTGCTGCTGATTTGCCACCTTCGCTTCGCCCGGTTCCCCTAACAGTTTGGCGGCCTGCTGGTCTTTACCGACCATGGTGTAATAAAAAGCCAAAAAATCTCGAAAACTGTCTTTTAAAAAACCCATCCAGTCTTCTGCCGAGTTTTCTGAGAGCGAAGTTGCCTTTTCTTCCAAGGTCTTGATCGGGGTGCTTGCGTTGGGGAAGTCAGGGCGAACTTCTTGAGCGAGGGCCTCCGTCTGGACCATCGGGCTGAGCTGGAACTCCGAGGCTGAGCGGGTACAGTTGCAGCTATAATCATCAAGGTCGGCAAACCCACCGGTATTTTGGGCCTGCTTTTGTTGGTTTTGTTGACTGTATTTTTGCAATGGCCCTTCCACAGGAGCCCTGATTAGGTCTAAGATTTCCCTGCGTAGCCCGTAGGTTGCCAAAAGAATCACCACCAAAACCACCATATATCGTAGTAAACGAACCCGGAGTTCATCGAGATGAGACATCAATGACATTCCGCCATCGATTTTTTGCTGTGGATTTGGTGCTTGTGGTTGCATGACGAACGTTTTACCTTGAACGAAACCTCAACCCCTACCGAACTGCCAGGAAAAAAGCAATGAGCCATTCGATCGATCAGGAGATGTTGGACGCCCTAGAGCTGTTTTATTATTCCTCCAGCTTCAGTCACCGCCGGTTTCTATGCTGTTTTGAGACAGGTTTAGATCTTTCAAAAATGTTATTGGACCTCCGATTGCTATTGCAAGCTAAAATGGAGGTTATTTTGATCCTGGGGCCGGATCAGCAGCGTTGCTTCCCTACCGGATACCCCGTGGTTCCCTGCCAAACCTTAGAGGATGTGAAGCCAGCACTCGCCAACGCAATGATGCCCATCATCACGTTAGATACCGACAGGAGAGACCCTTGGCCCTTTGATTTAGCCAAACAATTCGGGGTGGAACGTGTGTTATGGGTGGGCAGCGAACCGGGGATTTTGGTTAACGGTGAAGTGGTCTCGCACCTCGATCTAGAAGAGTTTGAAGCCTTATTGACCGACCAACCGTCCTTGGCCTTGAACCGGTACTGGGGGCAGGAGCTAGGCTCTCGGCTCGAAAAAGAGGGGTTGGATTGGGTTTTTGTCGGCGGCGAACCAGGGGCACTGTTCCAGGAAATTTTCACACACCAGGGCTCTGGTACCCTAATCGCCCGGTCCTATCAAAAAAACATCGCTCAGGCGAACCTCAATGATTTGGTGGACCTGCTGTTTTTGATGCGCCCTTATGTGAAACAAGGGGCGATTTTGCCAGTTTCTGAAATTCAAATAGGCCGAGAAATCGAAAATTATTGGGTTTATCGGCTCAACGGTTCGGTGGTGGTGGCTGCTCGTTGCAAAGAATACGAACAGGATATCGAACTAGGGAAGTTTTGTAGTTTGCCTCGGTATCAGGGCAAGGGACGAGCCCAGGAGCTCGTGAAGTCCATTGCCCAAACGATGGCAGACCAAGGCAAACGCAGGCTTTTTGCGTTGACCATTGATCAGCGAATGGGGGACTTTTTTTGTCGCTTAGGCTTCGAAACCATAGACCGCAACGAGCTGCCTGAAACATGGGCCGAAGGTTATGATTTTTCCCGAGCTTCCAAGGGATATGTCTTGGAGTTAGAAACACTGCGCCGCACAACTCAGGTAAAAACCTAGTTTACCGCTCTTCGATCAGCCGGATGACCCGACTAGAGCCTGCTTTTTTCTTTTCTAAGGGCACCGCCTGGACCAGCCGAATGGCCTCGAACTCTAAGCGTTGCTGATAAGCCAGTGCCTGTTCGGCACTCAGGTCACCAGCCACCCCTTTGATGCTGGGTTTGATCAGTTGGATGGCTTTGTGCCCGTTCGCCAACGACTTGGCCCGCTCGCTGATGTTCACCACCTGCATCTGCTCAGGCTGTGGTGTGAGATCCATCAATTTTCGGAGCACCCGTTCACTTTGGATTTCCCCCTTTTTGTTTGGGAGTTCCCCCCAGCGGTCGCCGGTTTTATCGCCCATATTCAGGTGGTGATGTCCAAGGTGAGGCCAGGGTGTTGTTTGAAGTGGTTTGCTAGTTTATTATAGTCTGGCTGTGGCAAGGTTTTGATCACGTCGCCGCTCACTCGGTCCAAGATCTCCACGTAGTCGTTCCCATCTTTTTTCAAATGGTTAAACCTCATGTTACGCCACTCCAGGTTTCGGCCTTGGATCGCCTCAATCGCTTCTTTGACCAATTCACTGACATGCTCTTCTTTTTGGATCTGTTCGTTGATCATCCGAGCAATCCGCTCCCGCATCCCACGTTCACTTTCTGCCTGTTTTTCAACCTGGTGCTCTCTTTTTTCGTCCGGCGTTTTATGACGGTCTGGAAAAGGCTTAATCATCAAGTTCGAAAATTTCTGTGTTTTCATCTTCCTCCGTGCCTCTAGAGTTATCCAATCGATCCATATCCCCGTTGCCAACCTCGCCTGGTGGCGCTGCCTTTGAGGCGACGAGCTTCGGTATAGGGGCCGTTGGACTTCACATAGTCAGACATCTTTGTCCCTTCGCTGAGCAGGGTTCTTCGGGCGGCTTCTGCCCCTTGGTGCTGTTCTTCGAGCACTTTTCCAACTTCTTGGTTCAATTCTAACAGCCGAACCACCACTGCCCTTATCTTTTTATATACCTCAATTTCTTGTGAACTGGCAAGGCTGCCTATTTCTCCTTCACAGGTTTGTAAGGCTTGATCGTTTCGCTCTAGATCAACCAAGGTATTTTCCTTGGCTGCAAAGGCCTCTTCCGCATGGTTGAGTAGCCAAAGTTGGGTCTGGACCTGCAGCCTTTCTAAAAGCTCCAATTTTTTTTTGCTCAAATCTTTGAATATCTGATACATAACTCCCCCTATTTTCCGATGCAAAAGTTAGAGAAGATTTGGCCTAACATCTCGTCAGGGGTGGTTTCTCCGACGATCTCGCCCAAGGCACTCAAGGTTTCAATCAGTTCTAGGCTCAGTAACTCTTCCCCAACCCCGCTCTCCAAAGCATTGATCGCTTGATGGATGGAACCCAACCCTTTTTGGGCAGCCTGTTCCTGGCGCAGGTTCGTTAACATAGACTCTTCATGAAGAGGCCCGATCAACCCGGTGATATAACCAAAAATCGCCTCTTTGAGCCGTTCGATGCTTTCTGTTTGATGCGCTGAGATGGATACAGGGTCCAAATGTTTCCAACGCTCGGGTAGCTCCACCGCCGTGGTGCTGAGGTCTTGCTTGTTCAGCACCAACAAAATCGGTGCGTTCACCGCCTCAAGGTCGGCCTCCAATTCAAAGTTTGGGTCTGAAGAATCAACCACCCACAACATCAAGTCTGCTGTTTCCAATTCGGATAAACTGCGCCGAATCCCCAATTTTTCCACTTGATCTTCTGTTTGGCGTAGCCCTGCGGTATCCACCAAACGAATCGGCACCCCTTGTATCTGGAATTCTTCAGAAATCGAATCTCTGGTCGTCCCTGGGATATCGGTCACAATCGCCCTTGATTGGTTCAGTAAACCATTGAGCAAGCTAGACTTTCCAACATTTGGGCGGCCAACAATCACCAGTGAAAACCCTTCTTGCAAGGTTTGACCTGCCTTTGCTGTACTGAGCAGTTGGGTCACTCCGGCTTGGGCAGATTCTAACTTTTCCCGGATTTCTTTTTGGTGGGCAAACACCACGTCCTCTTCGGGGAAATCGATCGAAGCACCCAACAGAGCTAGCACCCAGCTGATTTCTGTTTTCAGCTCCAAAATTCGGTGGTGGAGTTTGCCTTTGAGCTGGTTGATGACCATCGATAACGCTTTGTCCGTTTTAGCATGGACCAGTTCCCCGACCGCCTCCGCTTGGGTCAAGTCAATCCGGCCATTCAAAAAGGCTCGTTCGGTGAATTCGCCAGGGTTCGCCAACCTTGCACCCTCAGCTAAGCAAAGCTCCAAAATCTTTTTCATGATCAAACCACCGCCGTGGCACTGGATCTCGACCACATCTTCAGCAGTGTAGCTTTTTGGGCCTTTCATAAACACCCACAACGCCTCATCAACCGTTCGGCCATCTTCTAAGATTTCTCCAAACATCATCCGCCACGGTTGTGGCCGTTGTTTTGATTTTGGTTTGAAGAACCTTTGGCTGATTTCTAACGCCTGAGAGCCTGAGAGCCGCACAATCCCGACCCCTGCTTCTCCAGGGGCGGTGGCGGGCCCGACTATGGTATCATTGAACCTAGACATATGTATCTATTGGATATCTCGAACAAAAATATTGCGGTAATCTTCCAGAAAGAGCTCTGAAATTTCCGCTTGGCTATCGGTACGCATGTTTTGGGAGATCAACTTACGAAGCACTTCATTTTTCCGAAATAAATTTTGGGCGGCATGGAAATGTTTATTGCGCTTATCGTAACATCGAGCAATGGTTTTTGCCATGTACTGAGAGTCCTCAGAAGCGTACCATCCGAAATACAAATCGCTTTCTTTGCGGGTGAGGTAATACTTTTTCAGGAATTCCCTTGCCCGGTCATGGAATTTAAACCCCGAGGCTAGTCTAGGTTCAGCGCAGGCAATGAGGGTCCTTTTCCGAGGTAGCTGTTTATCATCAGCAAAAGCAGAACAGCCTGCTATCAAAAGGACCACTAAACTGAACAATAAAAGCTTTTTCATCCCAATATCGAAGGTTTGAAGGTTAACGGTTACTTTATATAACGGTTGAGATGCAAATACCGAACCTTTGAGATAGCCTCATTAAGAAACCAACATCGACCCAGAAAATAAAGCTGTGGTTGAATTTTCCTTGGGCTTGGTTTATGCATTTATTCGCTCCGTCTGCCCTGGTTATACCCTGGGGCTCGCCTAACCAAAAACGATTTACCACCCAAAATCCAAGGGTTTACAAATGGATTTAGCAGCAGTCTTAGGCCTCGTCGGCGTACTTGTCGTGTTTTTGTTTGGTTCCAGCTATGAAAATGGCGGCATCCACCCTGAATATTTAATGTTCATGTGGAACGCACCAAGCTTGATCATCGTATTTTTTGGAACCATTGTTGCGACCGTGGCTTCCTACCCGATGGACATGATCACCAGTTTGGGCAAGGTCATTGGCGGTGTCTTTAAAAATAAAAATATCCCATTGATTGAGACCTTGGTAATCATCGTCGACGTCGCTAAAGTAGCCCGAAAAAACGTCTTGGCTATTGAGGATAGTCTCCCCTCCATTGAAAACGAATTTTTGCGTAACGGCCTGCGTTTGGTGGTTGACCGTGTTGACCGGGAATTGATCACAGAGATCATGGTCAGTGAAATGAAATATTCCATAGCCAAAAAAGAGACAGACGCCGGGATGGTCAAAATCATGGCGACTTACGCTCCTGCATTCGGGATGATCGGCACCTTGATTGGATTGGTTTTGATGCTTCAGTCCCTAGATGATATCTCTACCATTGGTCCAAAAATGTCGGTGGCGTTGATCACCACCCTCTACGGCGCGCTATTTTCCAACGGCTTTTTTATGCCCTGGGCGACTGTACTCACCAATGCGATCGCCAGCGAAACCGTCTTATATGAAATGATCCGTGACGGCGTATTGTTCATCGAGAAAAATGAACGGGCTGAATTCATTGAACAAGATTTAATGAACTACCTTTCTCCAAGCTTAAAAGCGAAATACGAAGAATTGAAGTTCAGTGCTGACAAAGGAGGAAACTAATGGCCATTGAAGAGGAATGTAAATGTCCCGACGTTGCAGAGCGGGAAGAGTGGATTTACACCTACGGTGACATGGTAACCTTATTGATGTGTTTTTTCATCCTTTTGTTTGCGATGTCCAAATCTGAAGAAGAGCTGTTTAGGGCGGTCTCCGCCAGTTTCGCCGGTGGCCCCCCTGCGTCACCATTCCAGTTTTCTGGTATGCCGACCTTCATGGAAAGCTTAGAGTCTTCCATGAAGAAAAGTTCCGTCGGGGAATCCACCGAAATCACCGTAGATGATAACGGTTTGACCGTGTCCTTTTCGGACTCGGTGATGTTTGACCGAGGCGAAGCAACCATCACACCGGACGGGCTGAAAGTCCTAGAAGCCTTCAGCCGGATCATCCACGCAATCCCCAACAGCTTGGTGATTGAAGGACACACCGATGACACCCCCATATCGAGCCCGAATTACCCCTCGAACTGGGAACTTTCAGGCGCCCGTTCAGGAGCCGTAGCCCGAGCCCTCGAAGAATTCGGCATCAAACGTCCTCGGATGCAAGCGATTGGTTTTGCTGATACTCGCCCAAAGGTTGCCAATGAGACAGCCAGCTTGAGGCGCTTAAACCGCCGCATTGACATCCTGGTCAAGCCTGACGGATATTAAGTTGAATCTATTTTCTTGATTTGTCCCGGCTTTACGGCTTGACTTCAAAGGCCTAAGGTAAGCACTATATCAAGAAAATGCTTAATCCCGGCTCCCTGGCTGTTTGACCCATGTCCAACCCCCAAAAACACATTCGACTTCAGCTGGTTTCCGCTGATCTACCGGTTGAACGTCAACAAGTGCTCAAAGAGCAAGTTGGCGACCAATTCGCCCGGTTAAACCTGAGCGAACCGAAAACGCTGCGAGAAATGGTCTATATCCTCAACCAGGATAACAGACCCCTGCCCAACGTATTAAACGCGAACCCAAAAGCCGATGTTGTATTTTCTGGGTTTAATGCCACCAGGGTCGTCGAAGGTTTTGGCCAAGTAAAAAACGAGGCAATGGTCGGCGACGAGCCCAGCACATCCCTGAAGATCGACCCAACATTACGCCTCGGTGCCTATATTGAGCTGAAACGGTTGCTCGACAAGGGCCATTTCAAGATGCGTATCTTGATCTTTGTCGGGGACTTAAACCGCCGGATTCGTGAATTTTTGCAACTTGGCTTTGAAGTCAGAGCGACTTTATTCGCCGACACAGAACGTCAAGCGCTCCAACCCCCTATTTTAATCACTTCAGATCAGCAGCTCCCCAAGCTCAACGGTTTTCCCGAGAGAGAGCAACTTGATTTAAGCGATATCAGCGAGCTACAGATTGGTGATATCACCTTCCCCGGTGTGATCAACATGGAAGAAGAAGGGGGACATTATTACGTCAAAGACTTCACCATTGACGACACCGTCAAAAAAATCTTGTCCTTGGATGAAGACAAACAAGTCTTGATTCAGGAAGCTGTTTTTGAAGAAAAGTTAGTTTTTGTCCGCACGAAGCACGTATACTTAGTCATGGAGCCGTCCTTAGCCAAGATCGTTCACCAACGACTGAGCTTTGATAAAATGGAAGTGGTCGTTGACTACCCTGACGCCGACCGAGCCATTGCGGCGGTTGAAGCGCAAAAAACCAGCGGAGTTGCAGATTTTTTAGAGACCAAAGGCTACGATGTAGTGAACAAAATCTTAGACGCTCCTGAGCGAGAGTTGATGCTGGTGGCCTCCATCGGAGCCAAGCTATTGCCTGATTACCTGCAAAAAGAGATGAAAGGCTCTGCAGATAACCTCAAGTTGCTCAAAGACGAAGAGCTCACTGGCCTGGTTGAGGTAGCGGATGTCAAGATATTGGACCGTCTCACCGCCAAACTCCAGGAAGAGTCGATAGCCGCCTTTTTGGCCCGAATTCCTGCTGATATTCGTGAACCGCTGATCTTAGAATTCCTCAAAGACAAAGAGGTGGCATTCGAGGCTTGGCGTGTGATCGGCCCCAAGGCACAGAAGGAAGTGTTGCAAGCCCAAGGCACGCAAATCCAAGCGTCCCTAATGTTAACGAACACCAAACTGTTTAAAGAAAAATTCCCTGACGCTAACTTCAACCAAGATGCTTCCTACGATTCCGCCACCCAGTTTGAGGGGTTGGATGAAGCTGGGATGAAGCTGCGGATGGAAATTTTTTCCGAGGGCCTCAAAGACAAGTTTTTGTCCTACGCCGAATGGTCCACCATTTTTGAGGATGAAGAACGAGACCTAGTCGTCGCGACCTACATCACCCTCTTTGGGGACTCCTTTTTTAACCAGTTGGACGCCTCATACCGAAAGATCATTTGGAATCAAATCGGGAAAAAAGGGGAAAAGCAGATCAACAAAAACCTGAAGCCGCCTCATAAACGGTTGATCCTTAGCCATGCTAAGGCTGAGGTGATTGAAGTCATCAAGTCTGACATAGAGCATATCCTAGATTTGGTCCGTTCCGGTGAGGGCATCCTCTTTGCGCAGACCCTCTTTTTGCTACTCAAACAGTTTAACAAAGTTGAGTCCAAGACCGGCTTGTTCAAAAAAATCACCGCCAACCCAAAGATGAAAGAACACAGGGTTCTAGGGATCACGGAGCTGCTCTCCAGCGAGCAGGGGCAGGAGATTTTTAATAAGTTCACCGCCCAAATCGACGGTTTGCAGACAGGGGCTGACTCTCTCATTTGTCGAAAAGACCAAGTCGAGAAGCTGCAAGCACACGAAGGGTTCAAAAATGCTGCGTTGACGGTTGTCGAAGACATCGTAGATGCATCATTGCTGGATATGTTTGCCAAGGGGAAAATCAACCCCAAAAACTTCGACGCCCATCAAAAGAAAGTTGAAGCAAAGCTTGCGGAATTAAAAGAAAAGCTCAAGGCAAAAGGTGCAGATGACCCTGTTGGCGGCTACCTGCTCGAAACCATGATGATCATGATGAACATGGCTTCTGAAGCAGTGGCAGGCAACCTAGATCAAAAGATGCTCGAACAGCTGGACGAGCGGGAAAAGGTCAAAGAAGAGGTGATGAACAGCGCAGAACGGCGGATATTGGAGCTGGAGGCGGAAATCGTAGCCTTCCAAGAAAAATTGCCTCAATTCGAGCAGCAGCTGAAACAAGATAAAATTGCCCTGGGGCAATTCGCGGAGAAAACAACCGAAAAACTGGTTCGGCTGCAACAAAGCATGAATAAGTTTCAAGATGCAAGTAACAAGCTGGCGCAGTACTCGAAATTAAAAATTAAAGTTGCTAAGACTCAGCAACAATTGTCGATGCGGTTTTTTGAACTGATCCGTCCTTTAGTGCTGCAAAAACTGAGATTCTTGCCTGCCCCTTTCGCCCGAGTGATCGCCGGTGTAAAGCAGACGTTTTTGACAGAGCAAATGAGTAAACATCGCTTGATCTTTAAGTTCACCGACGACGAGCTCAAAGGGATCGCAAAACGAAGCGTTGTCTTTGCTACGGAAGATGTGATGCTCAGACGGTTCATCCTCACTTGCATGCAAATCGACAAGCTGGACAACACCTTGTTTCAAATCACGGGGTTAGACGATCTACCAGACACCGTAGACCTTTTGTTCATCGGCAATGACTTACTGGAGTACGACTTCACCGAGATCATCAAAGAGCAATTCACAGTCCCCTTTGCTGACGATATTTTTTATAAAGCCTTAGCCACTAACGAAGGACAAAAAAACCTAATCCGTAGCAATTTAAAACGGTATGGGGATTATAAACTAAAATTAAAAGAGTTTTTAGAGACTGAAGGTTCTAAATTAAAGCTCATGGCCAACAGCCAAGCTAAAAAGCAGGCCTCCATGAACCGCCTCAAAGAACAGCGAGACCAGACCCAAAAGACCTTCATTGACGACCAACAGAAGGTTGGTTTTTTGATCTCTGAAAAAGAAACCTTAGACGAAAAATTTGCCGCCATTGACGAAAAGTTTAAGTCCGCCAAGGGTGCGGTCACCGAGGCGATCAGTTCAGGCGGGTCGAGCACGGAAACAATCACCAACAAAGCCAAGGAAATGGCCTCTGGGCTGAGTTCCACCTTAGAAGACATCAACCGTGAACTGGCAGGCCTAGTGTTTGTCAAAAATGTAAAAGACTCGGTCGAGCGGCTTTCCAAGGAATCTCAGGACAAGTTGATCACCAACATTGACCAAATGGGAGTCGTCCCAGGGGGCAAAGCAGCAACCAAACACATTGTGGTCTGTGGCGACGGCATGTTGGACTCCATGGAACTACAAAAAGCCTTTGAGCCAGCAGTCAAGGCCTACTTTGGGGCGGGTGTAAAATTCGAAGAGTTAGGCTTGGGCAGGATGGAGGCGGAAATTGCCGAACAAGGGAAGCGACCTCACCTATTGATCATCATTGGTAACGACGAAAAAAACAATTTCGCCACGTTCAAAGACTTGGCCAAACGCCTCAAAGGCATGAGCCCTGACTCCTGTATCTTGTTTTTCACTGGCTACACCCTCAATGAAGACACCAGCGTAGAGATTGCAGACAACATCAATGCATTGCGGAATCACGCCACCCCAATCAACACCAACCTCACGGACTACGCGATCTCCACAAAGTTGGTTGAGTTGTTTGCTAAAGTTGCTCCTTAAACAGCACACAAATGAGTTTACACCCACAAGCGAGCCGCTATTTGGCGACCATCTCCACTGACTTGCCTGATTTTCTAGCCCAACAAAAGGCAGAAGGCAAAGCGGATCAAGTCCCGATTGTCAGTGATGAAGTGGGTCAGATGTTACAAATGCTGTGTTCCCTCAACAAACCAAATCAGATTTTGGAGCTCGGCTCTGGGATCGGTTACTCTACCCATTGGATGCTGCTGGGTTATCCCCAAGCGAAAATCACTTCGGTCGATGCGAACCAACAACGCCTTGACGCTGCGGCCAACTACCTGGCTAGCTCCGGGGGGATTGATCAGGTAAAACTTGTTTGCCAGTGGGCCGAAAATTACCTGGAACAGCCGGTTGAGTCCTTCGACTTAATATTCTTAGACTCCACAAAAAAGGACTACCCAATGTTGCTGGAACAATGTTATAAATCTTTGCGCCCCAACGGTTTACTTGTCGCCGACAATATTTTTTACCAAGGAAAGTTGCTGCTTTCAGCAACCGAGTTGAGCGTCAAAGAACAACAAAATATCGCAAAAATGGACCAGTTTAATCACCACGCAGCTGGCCACCCCGGCTTAGATGTACAGTTTTTTGCCCTAGGGGACGGTCTATTGATCGCAAGGAAGGTCGCATGACGGTACCTGTTCAAATTTTATCAGAAGAGCAACGGATCTGGTATGGAAAACTGGTGGTGTCAGCCATCTTAGCCGATGGGAATATCGATGCGGCAGAAATCCAATTTTTAAAGCAGGTAATGGAAACCTTGAAGTCTCCTGCCTCCAAAAAAGAAATCTTGGGCTACATTGAAACCAAGGTTGCCCCTCCGCTGGTGAAGCCCGCAACCGCCATACCAGACCAAATCTTGGCGGCGATCTACCTTGAGCTGATTTTGGTTTGCATCTCCGATTCAGACTTCGACCAAACAGAACGGGATTTTCTTGTTCAAGCCGCTGAGATGATGGAGTTCACGTCGGATTACCGCAACAAGATGAACTACTGGCTTGAAGAGGGATTGGAATGGAAGCTACAGCAACAAGAAATGTTACCTGCTGGCTCTGGGATTTCTGCCGGGATGGTGCCTGTCGATAAGTTCACCTCGGAACAGAAATATTGGTATGCAAGCTTGATGGTTGCTACCATCTTGCTGGACAAAACCCTTGATCAGTTTGAACTGTCCTTTTTAAAATTGGCTATTTCCATTGTAGAGTCCCGAGAGGATAAACTCCGGCTAATGGCCCATGTCAAAAATAAAATAACCCCGCTGGTAGGGCCGCCGCCCGATTTTTCTGAAGAAGTTTTATTGACGATTATCTTCAGCGTCGTGCAAATCGTTTCTTCAGATGAAACAGTCAGCTACAAAGAGCAAACCTATTTAAACCGCTTGTTTGAGCTTTGCGACGTCAACCCGGCGTTACACCAAAGGATACTTGCTTGGTGCCACAAGGGTGTCAGTTGGAAAATGAATAAAAACACCCTCGCTGCCCGAGTCCGTCGTACCAACGCCTGAGTCCGGTTGACTGCTGCTGGCAGCAACTACTGTTGTAGTTTTTTGCCAAGCAGCGCCTCTAACTTATCTGTTTTCCCGTTCAACCGACCCTGGGTCGCCTCTCTGGCATCGATCTTAGCTACACAGCTGATTCGCTTACAAGACTCGCTCATTTTCACATAACAGTCTTTCATCACGCCCATCACTTCGTCCCACTCTCCTTCGATGGTGGTGCCCATAGGGCCTAGCCGGTACGGCAGCCCGGAGGCGGCGATGATTTCTAGGCTTCCTGAAACCTGTTTTGAAACCCCTTCGCCTTCCCCTAAGGGGGACATTGAGAACTCTAATAAAATGGACACACGGCCTCCTTCAATTCCCGTTTACTAAATAGTTTTTCACATAGTCCGACACACCATCTTCCAAACTAGTGAATGGCTTGTTATAGCCTGCGGCACGCAACTTGGTGGTGTCAGCCTCAGTGAAATATTGGTATCGTTCCCTCAGGTGTTCCGGCATATCGATGTATTCAATGTTCGGCTCACGTCCCAACGCGTTGAATGTTGCTGTGACTAGGTCTTTAAAGCTCCGGGCCTTGCCAGTCCCACAGTTGAATATCCCAGAAAGCTCTGGCTTTTGCAAAAAGTGCAACACCACAGAAACCACGTCGTCCACGTAGATAAAATCCCTCAACTGCATCCCGTCTTCAAACCCTTCTTTATGGCTTTTAAACAGCTTCACCAAACCAGATTCTTGGATTTGATCGTAAGACTTCGAGACAACACTGCGCATGTCCTGTTTATGCCGTTCATTGGGGCCAAACACGTTAAAAAACTTCAGCCCAACCGCAAATTCCAGCAAGTCGTTCCGCTCCGCCCAGAGATCAAAAGCCGACTTGGACCATCCATACGGATTCAAAGGGACCAAGTCCAACAAGGGGCACTCATCCGAGTAACCTTGTGCTCCATCACCGTAGGTGGCCGCACTGGAGGCGTAAATATACCGAGCTGCCTTTTCGATACAAAAATGGGCCAATGCCTGAGAGTATCGGTAGTTGTTTTCCACCAAGAAGCTTGCGTTTAATTCGGTGGTCGAGGAACAAGCGCCCATATGGATCACCGCTTTAATTTCGGTTTCCGCAAACTGCCCGGACTGAACCGCCTCGATGAATTCCTCTCGCTCAACATAGTCAGCGTACTTGAGACCAATCAAGTTTTTATATTTATCTTTATTCCCCAGGTGGTCGACCACCAAAATATTATCTAAACCAAGTTGATTCAAACCTTTGATGATTCGGCTGCCGATAAACCCGGCACCTCCAGTTACAATAATCATAGCTTTCCTTCTAAATGTTGGTTCACTTGCTCTTGAAACTTGGGATCAAGGTCCATCGGCAAAATTAAGTTTTGGATTTCTTCTGTCTGGTCAACAGGACAGTCTGGTTTTGATAAAATCAGCCGGTACCGGTAATAACGTCGTTGCAACTTGCCCAGCGGCCCCAGGTCCGTCTCCGGGTCTACCTCTTTTTCAGCCTTGCCCGAGTACAGCTGGTTTGAATCGATAAACGACTCGGTAAGCACACATTCACAGGATGGTCCATGTGGCAACACCGGGGGCTCTTTTTCTTGGAACAACGGCCCAAAACGCTTGGTGTCGTCCAGCAAACAGGCCAGGGGGGTGTCATGATGTAAGGGGCTGTGTAACGAAAAGACCCTTGCAGTCACTCCTCTGGGTTTTACCGCTACCGTGGGGCGATTTTTCCGGGATCGAAACATCAATATAAACACCGCTGCAAAGAAAAACAGCCAAAATTGTAAGGAATCCAATTCCATTTGTTACACCTTTTATGTGAACTCACTTAACTCAATTGAGCTTTCGCACCACCAATTGATACTTTTGAATCCGGTAACGAAGTTGACGCAACGAAACCCCCAAATGGGCTGCCGCTTTCACCTGGACCCCTCGGTGTAGTTTTAGAGCCTCTTCAATAGCGGTCATTTCTTCATGAATCAATGTGCTTTTCCCGGCGGCTTGTGCCGATGATCCGGCGGCCGGGGCAGGGACGAAGCTCTTTTTTTCTAGCCGTCGAGCCGGTCGTTTCTGTTGATGGGCTAAACTGAACCAGCCATCTTTTTCCATCAAAAAACCGGACTGAACTTGATTTTCTAATTCCCGGATATTCCCAGGCCAGTCTAAACTCCCCAGGTATTCTAAGTCTTCTGGCTTGATTTGAATCTGCTTCTTCTCGCTCTGATTCAATCGATCCAAAAAGAACTTCACCAACAAACCAATGTCTTCCCTGCGTTCCCGCAAAGCGGGGATATCCAAGGTGATGACGTTCAGTCGGTAATACAAATCTTCTCTAAAACTGCCCTCGGCAATCGCTAATTCAAGGTCCACATTGGTGGCACAAACAACCCGAACGTCCACCTCTAACGTTTCCGTCCCTCCGAGCCGTTCAAACTGCCCTTCTTGCAGCACCCTCAGAATTTTGGCCTGAAACCCCAAGCTGGTATCGCCGATTTCATCAAGGAACAACGTCCCACCGTCCGCCATTTCAAACCGCCCTTTGCGGGTATGGGTTGCACCTGTAAAGGCCCCCTTTTCGTGGCCAAACAGTTCTGACTCTAACAGCGAATCCGACAACGCAGCGCAGTTCACACCAATAAACGGCGCCTTTTTTTTCAGGCTATAGTGGTGAATCGCTTTGGCAAACAGCTCCTTGCCCGTGCCTGATTCCCCTCTAATCAACACCGTTGCTTTGGAAGCAGCCACTTTTTTGACCACCTCAGCCACGTCTTTCAAGCTCTCCGATTGCCCCACAATCCCGTTTAAAATCATAGCGGGACCCCGCTGTTCTGGGGCCGCTTCTGTGATTTCGGACACAGGGAATCCCTTTGCCACCATCGCCATGGCTAAGGTATCGGCGAGAATCCGAAAGATTTTTTGCACCAAGTTCACTTGATCAAACTCGGTGATAGACGCACTGAGCAAACCAATGGGCAAGTTGTGTTGCCGGTAAATCACCGGCTGGATGATCTGCACCCTCGGGCGGCCCTCCAAACTGGCTGGTAAAGGCAACTCCAAAAAATCAGGGTCCCCTGGATAGAGCAAACTTTCGTGTTGCAGTTTCAGCGGGGAAAGCCTCCCTTTTGACGAAACCTTTTGGTTCCAGTGATTTTTGTCTTGGTCTCGGATTTCAGGGGCAATATCGATGAAAAATTTATTGATCACGTTGTCTCGGATCAGCAAAGCGGGGTTACGGATCGCTAAATAGTCACTCATCAACATCAACACCACATTGACGCTACGGATCAAGTCAGAGTTAGAGTTCAGGACTTTGTTGACTTGGCTGATTAAATCGAGCGACATAGACCGGGCTATCGATTGGATGAACAAGTTAATTGTTGATAAATGTATATTTAAGATTGTCAATTTTGTCAAGTTTTCTTCCTGGCCTTGCCCCTTTTGTGCCGACCAGATAGCCTGAGCAAAACAACGGAGACAAGCATGTTTTTTAATGCCAAAAAACGAGAAGCCAAGAAACGGATTAAAGAGGAAACTCGACTTGACCAAGCACAAGCTAAACTCATTGGCTCAGAAGTCGACGCTGCTCACAAGGAAGTTGAATCTAGGGAAGCAGGGTTAACCAAGGGACTTCGGGGGATCGAACCCCAAGGAGAGGGTTTGCTGGTCAGCTTAAAAAAAGGGCTGAATAAAACCAGGGCCATATTTTCCGGTTCCCTCTTTTCTCTTTCAACCGCCGACCCAGTGGATGAAGATTTCCTCGAAGAGCTCGAAGAAAGACTGCTCAGCGCAGACATGGGCGTCCCCACCAGCATGAAAATCATGGAACACCTCCAGACCCAAGTGGATTCTGGGGCCGTCAAAAGCCAGACAGAGGCCATCGACACCGTTCGAACCGTGATTTCCAACATCCTGGACTTAGGGGAAAGTAAATTACCGCAGTCAACAGCAGGCCCCACGGTGTACCTGTTTATCGGGGTCAATGGCGCCGGAAAAACCACTTCAATCGGCAAGCTCGCCGCCCAATTTAAGGCCGAGGGGAAAAAAGTCCTGGTCGCAGCGGGGGATACCTTCCGTGCGGCAGCGATCGAACAAATCGCTCATTGGTGCGAGCAAGTCGGGGTAGATTGTATCGGAAAAACCACCGGTTCAGACCCATCGGCCACCTTGTTTGAAGCGGCCACCAAGGCCAAAGACGAAGGCTACGATGTCCTGTTGTGCGACACCAGCGGGCGTCTGCACAACAAGAAGCCACTGATGGAAGAGTTATCCAAGATGACCCGGAGCCTGCAAAAAGTCATCCCGACCGCTCCCCACGCCTCCATGCTGGTGATCGACGGCAACACAGGGCAAAACGCCATCGCCCAAGCGAAGGAATTTTCCCAAATTGTCCACCTCGATGGTTTGGTGGTCACCAAGCTAGACGGCACCGCCAAAGGTGGGGTGATCATCGGGATTGTCAACGAGTTCGAAGTCCCGGTTTATTACATCGGCGTCGGCGAACGGGTGCAAGACCTACAAGCCTTCTCCCCCCAACTCTACGCCGAAAGCCTGTTAGGGGAATAACCAGGCTAGGTATTCGGACCGCCTCCCAAGGGGGGCATTCGAAACCCACCTGCCTTGGCCTAGCGGGCAGCTCTAAACGTCCCCAGTGCATCAATGAGGGACTCAGGATAGTTACTCATCAGACCTTCGAACTGCGGAATTTTCTAACAACCCGCTCTATGCGATCCGTTACATACCAGCAGTTTGATACACTCCTATTTTTTTTGGGTGCGCTCTCGAGGCGATTGATTAAATTTGTTGGTAGATTATCAAATGCTTCTATGTAAATAAAACGCTGTTTAATAATCTCAAAATCGAACGCTTTTTTAAAAGGCGGATTCAAATTTGAAGTGCAACTTTTCCCAGGAAATTTAGGAGTTGAGCTGGGGATAAAGTTCCAGCATCTTAAAGGACCAAGTCAAAGGAGCATCAATGAAGCATTACGATCAGCTGAACAGTGAGCAACGATACCAGATTTCAGGTTTAAAGAAAGCAGGACTAAATCGGTCGAAAATTGCCGATGAGGTTGGCGTCCATAAGTCGATATTTTCACGGGAGCTCAGGCGAAACAAAGGAACACCACCGCCTGGGTTGCAGCCGGCTCAGCGGCTCCCAGCGAAAAAGCTCTGCGCTGGACCTGAGGTCTTTAAAGCAGAATCCCCTAGATAGGTGCTAGCACTGCTTTTTTTAGACAGCCTTGGGAAGAGTGACATTGCCCCCCAAAATCGAACTGTTCTAAATGTTAGAATTTTGATTAGCTTTTCATAAGGAGAAACACCATGAAAAAGTCAAAATTCTCAGATCAACAGATCAGCCTTGCTCTGCTGGAAACATCGCAAAGTAAAAGAAATCACCTATGACTTATCGGGGGTGAAGGAACCTTGAGGCATTCATCATGACACAAGGCTTAAAGACCTGAAGCAGGGAAGGAAAACAGCTTAAAGAAAAGGGAGCTACTGGAGATCGTTTCACACCTAACCCCAGTGAAGCCGAGTGGAGCGATAGCTTTTAGGGCCTGTTTCGGGAATTTCTTTTTTTTGTTCACTTCCTGCTTCATCTAAACTATGAATGTATTTGAACTCATGACTCAATCGAAATAAAAGGAAAAAATGAAACAACCGACTGACACAGAACAGGAAGCCCAAAAGATCCAACAAAAATTCAACTCTGAACTCAGCCAGTACTTTGATTCCTATGGCATGATCTGCAATGTTCAGGGGGAATTGACAGGCGATGTTGATTTTGTTGATCAAGGAGATTCGGCCTGGAGAACAGGCATTGCGCTGATCTGCTCAGCCCATGAAAATGACATCAACCGGGTTGGTGACTTGATCCGAAGCTTGGATGGGTCCTGGTCTGGAGCGGTGACCGATACGGTCAGCTTTTTGCGTGACTGCCCGATTCAGATCGACAGCATGTTGATGCTGGCTGATACGCCAGGGATAGCCGGGGACCAACCGATCGACCCCACAACACTCAGGTTGCTCGTCACCTCTGGAGAGAAGCTGTTCACCTACACCCCCGAACTGAAAGCCGATGGTGTGATCCTGCACAGCTTCTACGCTCCTCCGCCTGCACAACCCCTTGAGAGCCGGTGGAACAACCTGCCCGAGAGTTTCAAGCAGGGGATTGATAACATCTGTGTGTTGCTAGGGGTCACCTTGCTGATCCAAGGGGATCAATTTATCCCTTACGACCCTGGGGCGACCACTGCGCCGACTCCCTTGCCCTTGAGCACCCTATGGAAGCAGTTGCCCGAAGAATTCTGCTCCGGTTTTGATACCATCTGTGTGATCAATTCCAAGGTGTACATCACAAAGGGCAAGAACTTGATTGTGTATACCGACGAAACGGTTTCCCAGCTGGAGGGCGGAGTCAAAGCAATCACCGATCAGTGGCCGGTTCTCGCCGAGGTGCAGCGAACCACTGGCTCAGGGATCGAAAAGAAATCCTTCGCTGAAGATTTAGACGCCATGTTGATCATTTGGGGGCATCTGTACGTGGTGAAGGGCGAGCATTTGGTCCGCTTTGATGACCCAACCGGCACTGCCTTTAATGGGGTCCCCATCCGTCACCAGGGCTGTTTTCAGCCCTATTCGGACGATCAATTGGTCACCCAAATGTCAGGACTTTTTTACACCTGTAAGTACCTCAGGCCGACAGAAGACCACTCCAGCGAAGACGTTGCGAGCATCAAAAAACAAGCCCGGGCGTTGCTCAGCCGGTTCAGTCGTTGTCTCATTGACAACGGTCTATTTTTAGACGTCTATGGGAACCGATGGAGCTACACCCAGTTTGCTCCTGACAGCTTTGTGGTTTTCTTGAAGATACTGGAAAACCTGGAAATGAACGAGGAGTTGATCGCCTTGACAACTTATTTGGGTGAAAGCTTTTTAGAAGACAACCAAGAGAACCGGCTCAGCCTGCCGACCGCTAGTGATACCTACAACAACAACTTTTATCAGTCCGCCTACCAGCAGGTCGTCAACTATGCCCAGGATGAATTGAATCGTTCCTGTTTGCAGGAAAATGCGGAAATTGCTCTCAGCATATTTGGTACGCCCAACCCTTACAACCCTCTGGCAAGACCGGTTCAACTGGCCACAGGGCTGCTGGAAAACTTGTGGATTGATCCAAAAGAATCCTACGAAAAGCTTACCCAAGCCTATGCGTGGTGGGATTATCATGACAGCAGTCCTCCAGGTTTGCCTTCTCTACCTGATCAACTGCTGGCCCTGTGTAACCATGATCACCTCATCCAGGGTTATTATGACAGCTATGGCCCACAGGCGTTGATCGACGCTTTGCTGCCTATCGTGCAAGAGCTGTTGAACTTCATGGAAGAACATCACTTTGGTCCGCCCAAGACCTTGGATGAAACAGTGATCAGTGTGCTAGAGTCTTTTGGCAAAACGACCTTGTACGGAGCCGAACAGTGCCTCGTCATGGACGACCACCCAAACGGTTACGCCGCCTTTTTGTTTTTCTGGAAATTAATGATCACCTGCGAGTTGAGCCATGACAATGAGCTGCAAGGAGACTTGGAGGGACTGCGGGACTTGGCGAAACAGCTTTATATCTTCAGTGAGTGGAAGGACTTGGCCCTGTACAATTGCCTGACCATGAATGAGACACAACAGGCAGACACTTGGCGTAGTGAAGAAAAGTTTTGGACCTACGACGGGGTCTGGGTGGTGGGATGCTGGCCCTGCTGGACCTATTCAGACTTTGCTTGGCAACGAACGCCCAATGAAACACCTGTACCCGATAACCCACCCACACCTCCGACACCGGTGCCCCCGGAAACCATCAAAATACCACGTTTGGATTACCTGACTCTTTCTTATATCTATGAAAAATGTGTGATTGAGGGCATCAACCTGGAGAAGCAAGAGCCGTAAGCCGCCCTTCCTTGGCCAGGGGTTATTTTTAAATCCCCTGAGGCAGGGTAGCCATACAAGTGAAAATATTATGATTGTGTGAAATTAATTCGGTTTATGGGGCAATCATCCGTAAATTTTATGAATCAAATCTTGCAATTGGTGAGGCAAAACGGGCTTGGAGAGGCACTCGTCTATGCCCTGAGCCAAGAACTTCTCCTGGTCCCCGGCAATCTCGTTAGCTGTCAAAGCAACAATCTTGGTTTGGCTCTGAGGCTGGTTTCTCCGAAAGGTCTTGGTCGCTGCAAGGCCATCCGTCTCAAGCGTATCGATATCCATAAACACCAAGTCATAGACGTTCGCTTCCAACTCTTTTAAGGCTTGCAGGCCATCATCAACAACCACTGCCACATAACCAAAGTTATACAACAGGGCAACAAGCATCTTTTGGGTGATGGGGTTGTTTTCGGCGATCAAGATTTGCAAAGGAAGCACAGAGCCTAAGGAGCTATCCAGCTCTAACTTTTTGCCCTGAACAACAGAGCTCGCTTGACCTGTTAGTCGTTCAGCCCAAAAGGAGAAGAAGAAGCTCGAACCTTGGCCCATTTTGCTGCTGACCCTGACTTCCCCGCCCATGAGCTCGGCAATCTGTTTGCAAAGGGCAAGACCTAGGCCTGTGCCTGAGTATTTGCGGGTCATGGAGCCATCGACCTGTGTAAAGAGGGTGAAGAGCTTCGTCTGGTCCTCCTCGGTGATGCCGATCCCTGTATCCTGGACAGAAACTTCGATCTTGACTTGTTTGCCCTCTTCTTTGATCAGATCTGCGGTCATCGTGATCTCGCCCTGCTCCGTAAATTTGACCGCATTGTTCAGGTAATTTAGGACCACTTGCCTGAGGCGCATTTCATCTGCACGGAGCGAGAGGTGGGTTCCTTGACTCAGGCTTTTAGAGAGCTTCAAGTTTTTTTCTTGGGCACTGTCTCGGAAGGTTGCCAGACAACTCTCAATGAACTCTTGGAAGTCAAAATCGCTCGGCACCAAGAGCATTTTTTCAGCTTCTATCTTGGAAAAGTCTAAGATATTATTGACCAGCCGCAAGAGATGTTGGGCACTCACCTCAATATATCGTAAGAGATCGTTTTGGTTATCATCCAAATGAGTGGCGCCCATCAGGGCGGACATGCCAATGACCCCGTTCAAGGGTGTCCGAATTTCGTGGCTCATGTTGGCTAAAAACTGACTCTTGATGTGGTTGGCCGCCTCTGCGGCCTCTTTTGCATCCACCAAGCTAGCCTCAAGCTCTTTGCGCAGGGTGGTATCTTGTATCGTCCCGATCATGGAGCTTACATGGCCATCAACCCAATAGGTTTGGATCTTAATAAAAATATACCGAATGCTGCCGTCCTTCCTGAAAATACGATGTTCAATCGCCTGATCATATCCAGGTTGGGAAAATGCCTCTTGCAAGTGCTTGGTGACCAAGTCTACATCTTGCGGGTAAATAGCGGCTTCATATAACTCAACGGTAGGCTCAACTTCCCCGAGCTGGTAGCCAAAGATGCGGTAGATTTCATCGGACCAAACAACCTTTTGCTCTTTCGGGAACCAAGTCCAGTTGCCCAGCTTTGCGATGGATTGAGTGAGCAAAAGGTAATTTTGGCTTTCCTTGAGCTTCAGGGCAGCTTCCTTATTTTCTGTGATATCTACGATGGTAACCAAGCCGGTAGGCACCCCTTGGTAGTGGATCAGAGTCGCTAAAACCATGAGCCACTTTACCTCCTTGTTCTTGGTTAAGATGCGGATTTCATATTGAGAAGGGACGGGCTCACCTCGCTGTCGGGCCTCGCCTTGAGCCTTAATCCTGGCACTGTCTTCAGGATGAATTACATGGAAGAAGTTCATCCCCATGAGCTCATCCTTACTATAGGCTGTTATTTCAGATACTTGATTGTTAGAATAAAAAATCTTATCATTTTGAAACATAAAGACCCCAGCCACAATGTCGTCTAAGACCTGAATGAACTCTATATCTTCTGCTGGTTTTTCAAGTCCCTGGTAGGCTAGCTGGGAGACATCCTGAAGGCTATTCTCCAAAAGCCCAGTGGATTGATTATACCGGCCTCGTGAATGCAGGGTGCGCAGCGCTCCGCTGTTTTGAAGTAAACTGAGGGTGAAGTCATAGGTCAAGCCTTGCTCACAGGCCATGGTGATTTTGGCTCCCAAGGCTTCACGGCTTGTATCGTTTAACATCTCTAGAAATTCTTCTAGAAGGAGTTCTTTTTTGCCTAGACCTAGTAGCTCCACCGCTTTTTCAGAAAACTCAAGCTGGCCGCTTTCTAAGTGCAAAGTCCAAAACCCAATTGCAGAAAGGCTTTGTAGTGATTCTAAAATTTTATTACTATCTAAAGACTTCATTGGGCTCTGGGACGGTTTTAAGTTTCTCCGTTGGGCATAAATATCAATTATTCAAGATCTTTACAATACAAAAAATAACATGCCTCAATGAAAAAAACTGCCGAGTCAACTGAGCCCACCATAGCTTGACTCCCTGACTTTGTGGGGCATTTACGGCGAAGCCGTCCAACCTACCTTTTGAAATTGCCCCGTTCTTTTTTGGTTAGTCTCTTTTCACAGATCAATACTCCCAGCCTGAATGATCCCCCCCATCAAACCAGGATCAAACCCCGCTGTAGGCCTTGATCAACAGCGCGAGCACGTCCCCACGGACCGAGCGGCCTTCCTTTGAGAAGATCACAAAGGGTTTGTACCCCCCAGATTGTAACTGGATATAACCCACTACATTGGAGACCCCGGTTAACGTCCCGGTCTTGAGTCGGACGTTTAAACCTTGAGCGGACCCTCGAAATTCGTGGTGCTGGCTCCCCTTGAGGTGAGGTAGAAGGTCTTGGTAGGGGGCAAAATAATTCACCAGTTTCAGCATCCCTAACAGACTGACTTGATTGTCACGAGAGAGCCCACTGCCTTCGCTTAGATAGATTTCGCTGCTTTGCAACCCCGCTTTTTGCTCCAAAAACCCCACCAACACTTGAACCCCTTGGTCTAACTGGGCGGGACCGGGGTTGGCCTGCATGGCCAGGGCCATCACCAATTGATTGGCGATGTAGTTCGACGACCGGTGCAACATACGGCGGACCAGGGCCTTGACTGTTTTTTTGCTTTGATAACGAAGCACTAAGGCAGCGGTTTTGTCCGCAACTTGGAACTTCAAGGCACCTTTTCGCTTCATCCCCAACTTTCGAAACAACCGGTCGGCGATTTCTAAAGAGTACTGGGCACCGGCCTTTGGGTTGGTTGCGAGGTTAAACTGCTGAAAACCCCTTGGCAGCCCTTTGGCCCGGCGGCGCACCCCATTGGTGAGAGGTGTTTGCCTGTCGTAGGACCTCACTCCTCTGGAACTCACCACCAGAGAAGCCAAGTTTTCGTTGGTCATCATCGGCCCAATCGGCGCATTGTAGGGTTCGATGCCGGGGTCTTTCCCTTCAAAATCGTCGGGCCTCTCATAAGCACTGAGGTCTAAGCAAAGGTGGTGAATGGGTCGGTCAAAGACACCAGATTGTTTGAGCTGTTTGCCCATTTGGACCCAATCCTGAGTAGCAAATCCCGGATCTCCCAGGCCTTTGATGATCAGGTTATTGTCCCGGTCCCGGTACACCAAGGTTTTAAACCGGGTTTCTGCCCCCAGGATTTCTAGGGCCGCTGCGGCAGTAGCCAGCTTAATCACCGAGGCAGGGGTATAACTTTGTTTCCCATAGACCAAGTCCGGGTGTTGGCCTTCGCCAATCCCCAAGCCCCCCTCACCTAACAAAGAACGAACCTCACGGCTCCATTGTTGGTGGGATTTTTTGGTGGTCACTTTAAACCGAACCTTCGCGGGTGCAGAAGATACCTCTCCGTCATATGCCCGAAACACGGCTAGATCATTGCCTACAAAATCCAATCCAGGCCGGTAGCTCCAATGTCCTTGCTTCACTTTGGTCAAGGTCCCCGATTTTGGCCCCTGGACCAATTCAAACCGTATTTTTTGCTCCCCTGGCTGCTCGGTATCCAGGAAGAAATCTTTGTCTGCCCCTTGGGTGATCAGGTACACCTTGGGCCTGAGGACCGGCGCTGGTTTCGGTGGGCCAACTTGCAGCACGATGGTTGCCGGTTTGCCCCGGATATCCAGGTCAGTCACCACAAAAGAAAAGCTGTCCTCCCCTTGAAAACCGGCATTGGGGCTATAGGTTAAAAACGGAGGTACCCCGGACAAGGTGCCGTGGTTGGGACGATGCAAAACAGCAAAATTCAAAGGATCGCCGTCCAAATCATGGGCCTCCAGCTTCACCGGGACCCTCTGCCCACCGGTCAGTTCTAACTTTTTACTGGTACCCTGTGGCGGGTCATTGACGTTGAAAACTTGGATTTTAACGGTGGCAATCGGGCCTGTTTTCTGGTTCTTTTTTGCCAGATAACGAAATTGATCTTGGCCAAAAAAATTTGCGTCGGGCCGGTAGATCAAATGGGGGGAGGTCCCACTCAAAGTCCCGTGTTCAGGAGAGTCAATCACACGGTAGCTCACCATTTTTTGGTCTGCAGCCAACGAAACAGGGGTTTCCCCTTCTTCTTGAACCGTCGCTTCAAAGGAGATCGCAGTTGGAGGACTAGACCAAGGCCAACTCACCCCAAGCAAAAAGGGGATCGCCAACCCAAGTAGGATGTGGGTAGGCCTAAAAGGTAAGGCCATAGACATAGGAAAGGTAGACGTTGTTCAAGGCGCTCATGTCAGCACCTCCTGAAAAATGCATTCTTTGGGTGTATTCAATGTAGCCCAATTCGCCCAGCCCGACGGCGGCGTAGGGCGCAACAGTCCAACCAAAGGAGTAATAGGTTGGTCCATAATTCAGCTCTGTTAATATCCCGGACTGTTTGCTTTGCACCACCCACCGATGCAACCCCCCACGGCCACCAACTTTATAAAAAAGTTTTTCCCAAAAGGGGCCTTTATCCACCAGTTTTTCTCGGTTTCCAAAGAATTTTTCGGCGATTGCTTCAGCAAATTCAACGTTTGACTCGGTGTTTTTGAAGGCCCCTCGAAACCGAGTATACCCGCCACCAACCCAAAACTCTGGGGATAATTCATGTAAGTAATCCATCCGAACGCCATAGGTGGCTGTCACGGGGTCAAACCCCTCGGCTAGTTTGCTGAAAGGAAAAAACTTTGAGTTGATCTGCCCGGCAAAAGTTACCTCGTCATGCCCCTCAGCAAACAAAGCTGAGGTACAACTCAAAATCAAGATCATGAGGATAAAGATAGGTTTCATCCCGTCTCCAAGGAGATTTACAAGCACAGTTTTTAATTTTGGGAAGCTGGTTCTCGCTTCTACCCTCATTGCAGTTCAAATTCCAGGCCAGACTCAAGTCTAGATTGTCAAAGGAGAAATGAGCACCTATAATTGCCAGAAAACCTATTCCTACCGATATCATGAACGAGATTCTTTTAAGCATGCAGGCCGTCCCTGGATTGGCACCCATTTTGTTGATCGCCGGGGCGGTGATGGTTTTACTGGACATTAAAAAAGTCTACGGTGTCGCCATGACACCACCTGCAAAAACCAAAGAGAAAAAGACCGGTAAAAACAAAGGTAAAAACAAGAGCGGAAAAGCTCCGTCCAAACCTAGCATCAAATTTTATCTTGTCCTCCCAGGGACTTCGATGTTTGTGCTTGGCTACCTGATCGTGATGGCAGCCGCTGGCAAATAAAAGGGCCTTTTCAGGGCTGTTTCCCCACTAGCTCTGCTACCCCCACGGCCAGACGCTAGGTTCAACATACCACATGTGAGCTTTTTCTTCCACCAACAGGCAATAGATCTATTGAGGGCAAGGAATCTACCACCCTTTACAAACCAGCTTTTGCCCCCATCAGCTCAGGCGGTTTAGGAGAAAGCTGGCTCTGTAGATCAAAGCGAACCAACACCCACGAGATCTTCGGCAGCCCCTTGCCGCCTATTTGAGGGCGTTTGGGGTTCCTTTGCTAGGTTTAGGCTCACAAAACCAACAGGTCAGGAAACATTCACAGGTGGGCTGTCAGCGGATTTTTCCAACCATCGGGAGATCATTTCGGAGAGCTTTTTTTCATCGATCGGTTTGGAGAGGTAGTCGTTCATGCCGGCACGGAGGCATTTTTCCCGGTCTCCGCTCATCGCATCGGCAGTGACTGCGATGAGCGGCAGGCTCGCCAGACCTTCTGAAGCATCATCTAACTGCCGGATGCGGGTGGCGGTTTCCCAACCGTCTAGCTGGGGCATGTGGCAGTCCATCAGGATCAGATCAAACCGCTCCTGCTCCAGCAGCTCCAGCACTTCCAGTCCATTTTCAGCGACATTGGTGTTGTATCCCAATCTAGCCAGCATGGTCAGGATCACGATCCGGTTTACCGGGTCGTCCTCGGCCACCAAAATTTTCTGCCCTTTATCCAGCCGAGCGGTCCTCTCCTTTTTGGGCTCCCCCGCTGGAGAGATTCGTTCTCGTTGGATCACCTTTTTCATCTGCCCCAAAAGGATTGACGACTGCAACACCGGCTTGCTGATACAAGACTCTACCCCCAAAGCCCTGCATTCATCGGCTAGTTCCAAGTGCCGGGCTGAAGTCAGCATGATGATCGGCAGATAGGGCATATTTTTATCTGCCCTGATCAATTTGGCTAGATCCAAGCCGTTGAGGTCCGGCATCAGGTAGTCCAACAGCAGCAGGTCATACTGCTGAGAAGCCGGTTGTTTGCGGAGATGATTCAGCGCATCTACGCCGTTGGTGACACTGTAACTGGGGATTTGGTGGCCACAACACAAGCTCTCCAAAAAGGCCCGGTTCATTTCGTTGTCGTCTACGATCAACACCCGTTTACCCTGCAACTCCTCAAAGCCAGGCAGGATGGGCACCTCAGATTCGGCTTTGCCTAAAGGCAGGCGGAACCAAAACCGGCTACCCTTGCCATGCTCGCTCTCAAAGCCAGTCTCGCCCTTCATCAATTGGACCAGTCGCTGAGAAATGGTCAGCCCCAGGCCGGTGCCACCGTATTTTCGGGTCACAGAGCTATCGGCCTGCTGGAAGGATTCAAAGATCACCCCTTGTTGTTCCTGGGGGATACCTACCCCCGTATCGCTGATCGCCACCACCAGCATGTAGCCCTCTTCGCTCCCTGGATCGCTCTTAGGAACGCAGGTTATTTCGACGGTAATCTTACCCTGTTCAGTGAATTTAAGGGCGTTGCTGAGCAAGTTGGATATGATCTGCCTGATCCGGCTGTCGTCACCCTTGATCATCAAGGGGATTTCTGTGCCGATGTTGCAAACCAACTCCAAATCCTTTGCGTCCGCAGGCAGGAAGAATAGCTGCACCGTGCTTTCGATCAATTCCGGCAGGTTGAATTCCAAATATTCCAGATCCACTTGCCCTGCCTCAATCTTGGAGAAGTCCAGGATATCGGAGAGGATGTGCATCATGTTCATCCCTGAGTTATAGATGATTCGAGCGAACTGGTGCTGTTCTTCGCTCAGTTCGGTTTCTTCCAAAACCTGCACCATCCCTAAAACCCCGTTCATGGGGGTGCGGATCTCATGGCTCATGGTAGCCAAAAACTCAGACTTAGCACGATTAGCGGCCTCGGCACTTTCTTTTTCAATCTTCAGGTTTGCTGAGGATTGGACCTGTTCCGTGATGTCACGGATCGCACCGACGTAGTTGGTCCGTCCGGTACTGTCGATCTTTTCAAACCGGATTTCAACAGGGAAAGCCCGCCCGTCGGCGTGGCTAGCCAAACATTGATAGTGCTGGCCCAACGACCTGAGGTCTGGTGGCAGGGGCTCCTGATTGGACCGGTTTTTTTCCGGCAGGAGCTTGCTGATGGGCTCGCCGAGCAACTGGGCCTCGGTAAAACCAAAGGTCTTGTGCAGCGCTTCGTTAACCAGTATGATGTGGCCATCGGCGTCTAGCACCAAAATCCCTTCCCCAACCCCCCGCAACAGGGCCTCGAAGCCTGCCATCGAGCTTTGCAGGCGATTTTCAAGCTGCCATCGCTGGGCCCAAGTACGGGCCAAGAAATAGGACGTCAACCCGGCCACCAACAGCAATAACATCATCGTCTGGGCAAGGTAAATTTCGAACTGAGCTGACTTTTCGGCAATCACCGAGAGCGGCACCCGAGAAACAATGATCCAGTGGTGGTTGTTGGGGTCCTGCTTTACATTGATGCTGTCCTTAACTCGGTTGACCGGATGGATGGTGTTGTAGGTGAACAGCGCCCCGTGGGCCACAAACTGGCCGAACTGGCCCCGCTGAATCCGCGCCCAGGCTTCAGGGTAACGGTTGTTTTAGGTATTGTCCGTGGTAGTCTCGAACATAAACCCCCACTCCAACTCGGGCTCGGGGCCGATCAGCCAATAACCTTGAGCGTTGACCAACATGGCCCGGTTGGAGCCTGCCGATGAGATGCTTTTGAACTCGTCGATCAGCGCTTTGCCCAGGTAATTGAAGATCAAGACCCCCCGTTTCCTCCCCTGATCGTCAAACGCTGGGGTGCCAAACCGGATCATCGGTTTATTGGGCTTTTCCACCTGCCCTTGCTCGATGTTGAGGTCGAACTGGGAGATAAAAAATTGCCCCCTTTCTAGCCCGATGGTGTCAGTGAAATAATAGCGGTTTTTCTTGTTTTGTAGGTCCTGCTCTGGTACCCAGTAGGTACCCTTTTGTGAATAGTTGACCCGGATTTTTTCGGCCCCATCCTTCCCAATAAACCGAACTTGATCATAGATGCCTTTGCGGTGAGCAAAAGCCAGCAGGTCACTTTTCAGGTGTTCGATTCTCCCGGTATCCCCATCCAGATAAGCCATAAATTCATGCTGCTGGTTTAGCGAGATCAAGTCTGTCGTGATGGTTTGGATCAAACTCTCTAGCGAGCGGAACTGGAGATTTACGTTGAGGGTCTCTTCGACCTCAAAGACCATGCGTGCAGACCGCCTTTCAGTGTAATAAAAAACCGAAAAAATCAGCCCCAGGGCGAAACAAGAAGGCAGAAAAAAAAGCAGGTACCGCTTCAGCACGACTTTTCCTTTTGAAGGTTCACCGCAAATTTGGATTATCCGGCTACGGTGTAAGCTATTATATAGTTGTTTAGCTACCGCTAATTTTATTTTTTGGAAACACCTTGGTCAAAAACAGGTTTTCAAACCGTTCTGACTTGGTTGTGTCCGCTCAAACTTTCGGTTGATCGCCACGAACAGGGTAGCCAATGCTTTTTATGGCAACAACCTGATGTGCAAGGGGGATCGGGTCAATCGGTTTAAAAAACAAACCTTACAGCCTCGGATTTCTGGCTAGAAAGCAGGCTAGGCAAAGAGGCTTTGAAACCATCAAAGGCTTCTACAGCCGCTAGAGGCCAAATTCAACTCTGGGCTACCTACTACCGGTTAAATATGAAAAGCTGATGTCCAGTTAAGAATCCGTCTAAAACAGTCCAACCAAACGCTTTTGATGGTTGCATTGACTTCCTATACAAAAGCAGAACTCTCCGAGATTTATCCAGACCTACCCTTTCGATATTTTTTAGGTAAACCATTGGGAACCAGTCGCTTGCCAAAGGTAATCGCCGAGAACGGGGCGTGGATCGAAGCGAACGGCGGTGCTTTTTTTAAGCGAGAGGATGTAGTTTAGGGCATTGATTTAAATATAGGCTCTGCCGTTGACCAGCCCCTAAACAAGAGGACCACAACGACCGCCCGTTAGATTCCTCGTTGTCCCAGAATCCATCAAATCCATCCGCACCATACAACTCAAGCTTTCCCAAAGAGAGACAAAGAGAACTGACTGGATTTAGTTATCTACGCATCCGCAATTTTGAACGGCAAAGAAAACCAATAACCGAACAATTCGAGATAGCCTTGGCGCAGCTGCTAGAGATTGGGTGGCATTGGGAAGAATTGTGGGAGTCAAGGGTATATTATGGGTTGAGCTGGATTAAAAAGTCGGCTGACGGTAAGGTGTAACATTAGGCCGAAGGAAAGGAAGCTCTCTCGGATGGGCCTAGGGAACAGGTGATGTATCTCCTAGCTTAAGAAATAAATACGGGCATCCTGTCACCGGATTTTCTATCAAAGACTTTTGGAAACATTATGGACTCTTTAAATGTAATGCTAACGTCAATTGGCGGGTCGGGTATTGTCGCAGGAATTGCCGTATTTTGGTTAAAAAATATCGTAAAGCATAAGTTTTCTAAGGAGCTCGAGGGTTTTAAGTCCGAACTGAGTCGAGAAAACAACACAGCACTTGAGACTTTAAAGGCGGATCTTCAAAAAAATGCAAAAAAGGAGGACCGGACGATTGAATACGATCAAATCATGGACAAGTATCGTGGCCCACTTCTACATGCTGCGTACGATTTACAAAGTAGACTGTTTAACATCCTTGAACAAGGACTAATCGAAGTGTATCTGGTTCATGGCAAAACCAGTGAACAAGAATAGGTTGTTAATAATACGGCTTTTGTCATTGCGCAATATTTTGCTTGGACAGAAATCATTAGACAAGAAATCCAATTTATCGAATTTTTAGATACGGCCAACACAAAAAACCATTCCAAATTACGAGATACAATTTATAGCCTTTGGCAAACGGATGAATTTGTTGATTTATTTAGAATCTGGGCTGGTGAGCAAAGAGCTATTGGAGAACTCATGATAGAGGAAAAAAATGGCAAACTTTATTGCATAGGATATGCGCAATTTTTACGAAATCTAAAAGGGGAAAAAGAGCCGCTATTTTTAAAACTTCAGGCCGATGTGAACAGACTTTCCGAAAACGGTACAGCTAGTTATCTTAGGCTCATTAAAATCCAACATGCCTTAATCGACATTTTAAATCACTTCGATCCAAATTGTGTCCGCTTTCCCGAAGAACGCCGATCTTATGTGAATTATTTAAGACCCGGTGCCGAAAGCTAGTGACAGTTTACCCTGGTAGTACTTTCACAATATTGAAAGATAATAACTGCAGGCAACGGGACCGGGTATACTACCATCTATTCTTAACCAGCTGATTTTATATTAATGTTAGTGATATTTTCTATCACCGAGGCTTGAGAAGGAAAGCTCTCTTTCTGCGGCTCGCACAAACCCCATGAATTCCACCCTCCATTACCCCCGACACCACCAAGTTTGTTTAACTTTAAAGGAGTGTAAATCACTAAACGAAAGAACCCCTTTTTCCCCGTAACGATTCTTTTTCTGAGGTTTTTTGACAAGGTGTTGACAAACCTAAGGACCCAGATTTGCAATGTAAACAAGACTTACTCCATGGAACACGCAACCAGCCTGCATTTTGAACCTATCCAAAGCATGGGAACACGTCAGAAGTCTGGGGTCCACCATCGCTTGTATCAATAAAAATAAAATTTATCATTTCAACTTAAAAAGAGCCTGTTTGACGGTCCTTTGGTGCCAAGGGTAGGCATAGGGGGGCGGGCTTCATCCGCCACACCAATCGCTTTACGGGCGATGATTGATGGCTATTGACTCGTACCTTTCACCGAGAAAATTTGAGTTGATATTGACATGAGTAAGAAAAGTCCGGTAGGTTCACATGACCAATTTCATATTTACACTAGGATTCTAAAATAAACCGATGAAAAAAATTCTCATCCTCAGTATTGTTGTTGTGACTGTCACCATCAGCTGGTTTAGCCTGAAATCCGATCAATCACAGGCGATCCGGGCTGAACCATCGGCAAAACAAACCCCTCTTAAGGTCGGCACCAACATCTGGATTGGCTATGAGCCCTTATATCTAGCCGCTGAGTTGGGTTATTATTCAAAAGATCAGATCGAGTTGGTCGAATTTTCAAATGCGACCCAGGTATTGCAGGCTTATAAAAACAAACTGATTGATGTTGCAGCCTTGACGTTAGATGAAGTTCTGATGATACAAAACCTCCCAGACCCACCTCAGGTTTTTTTAATCGTCGACTTTTCAAACGGAGCCGATAGCATCGTTGCTAAACCTGAATTTACCAATTTGGCTGAGGTGCAAGATAAACGCATCGGTGTTGAAAACACAGCGATGGGCGGATTCTTTTTAACGAGGGCTTTCCAGGCTTCAAACCTTTCGATGGATAACCTAACGATTGTGCCGCTTTCCTTCGGGGAACATCAAAAAGCCTACGAGCAAAACCAAGTGGATGCCTTGGTCACCTTTGACCCGACCAAGTCCCAGTTGATCAAAAAGGGGGCGGTAGAAATTTTTAATAGTTCACAAATCCCCGGTGAAATTGTGGATACCCTGGTGGCCAGCCATCAAACTGCCCAGAATCGAAAAGAACAAATCAATCAACTGGTGCGAGGTTGGGATAAAGCCTTGGTGTATTTAAAAGAAAACCCCAACAGGGCCACCGAGATCATCGCTAAGCGGCTACAGGCTTCTCCAGAGGTGGTGAAACAATCATACCTAGGGATCACTCTTGTGAACTCGTCAGAAAACCTTTTGATGATGCAAGACCCAAATTCATCGATCCAAAAGACGCTCAAATCGTTGCCCATCTTTCTGACCGAAAAAAAGCTCCTGCATCATCCCATTGATCACAGCAAGGTCTTGAATCCGTCCTTTGCACAGGCTTCTAGCCAATCAGCTCCTTAGGCCTATGTTTTTTTATTCACTAAGGTATTCAATCCCCAGCGTGCTCTTAGTGTTTGTTGTCTTGGTGAGTTTGGGAGATTATTTGATTTCTACCGAACGGATCGAACGGCAAGTTGAACAGAATGCGCTCAATGATTTTTCCTACGCCATCCAAGGCCAGTATGAAGCGGTTTCCCAGGCATTGAATCGAGGAGAGCTTGATTGGGTGCAAAGGCAGTTTGCTGTTTTGGGCAGCAATCCATTATTCCAGCTCATTTTATTGGCCGACTCGGACGCAAAGGTTTTGCAAAGCAGCTCAATCAATTTGATTTCCCAAAATGTAGATCAAAAGAGCCTCAAGCTCTCAGAGCAAGGGGCGGAAAAATATAACTCAGCCTTAAAAAACGCCCTGATCACCGAAAAAACCCAGGCGTTTTTGGTGGAAAAGGGAAACCTAGTGGTGGCCGTTTCACCGATTCGAATGGCTCGAAAAAAAGGGGAGATCCGGTCAAGTCGAATTGGTTTTTTATTGATTCTAGGTGATATCAGCGCAACCAAACAAGAAGCCAAGGAAGAAAAACAGAAAAACTCCTTGAAAGTGATTTTTGGTCTCGCTTTCGTCGCCTTTTTGATGGGTCTTTCCTTTGACCGGATCATCACCAAACGACTGCAAGAAATCAATGAACAGCTGGCCGAAGTTGCCAAGGGGAATTTCGATGTCCAGATCGCCTCGAACAAAAAGGATGAAATCGGCGACCTCGGCCGTGCTGTCGAGAAGATGGCGAAAGAAATTGGCGCCGCTAATCAACAAATCAATAGCTTAAACCGTGACCTCGAATTAAAGGTTGAAGACCGCACCCGTGACTTAGAAGCAACCCTAACCCAATTGGAGGAAGCCAAAGAGGAAGCCGATTCGGCCAACCTAGCCAAAAGTCAATTTTTAGCCAACATGAGCCATGAAATCAGAACCCCCATGAATGGGATTTTGGGGATGGCTCGGCTTTGTTTGCATACTCCGATGACGGAGCAACAAAAAGACTATTTGGAAAAGATTAAAACTTCAGGCGATAACCTGTTGAAGATCATCAATGAAATTTTGGATTTTTCAAAGATAGAATCTAATTCCATCGAGATAGAAGAGATTGATTTTAACATCGAAGCGCTCTTCGATAATATCGGCAGTATGTTCTTTCAAGCGACCTCTGAAAAAGGACTGGAACTGCTCTTCGATATCAGCCCAGATATCCCGCATTTTGTGAAGGGTGACCCCTACCGTATTTCGCAGGTGTTGATCAACCTTGTGAGCAACGGGATCAAGTTTACTCAGCACGGGGAGATCATTATCCAAGTCCGGGTAGCTGGGAGAAGTAGTGATGTCTTGACCCTGGAATTTTCAGTTGTGGATTCTGGTCTTGGGATGAGTACGGAAGTGATTGATAAACTATTCCAACCCTTCACCCAATCTGATTCAAGCACCACAAGAAAATATGGCGGCACAGGCCTTGGCTTGACCATCAGCAAGCAGCTGGTTGAATTGATGGGCGGGCAGCTGGGTTTAGTCAGTGAACCGGGCAACGGCAGCAGCTTCAGCTTTACAGTACCCACCAAAATCATTGAACAGGTCGAAAGCCGAGAGTTGGTGATGGCCGAGCGTTATGGCAAACTAAAGGCTTTAGTGATCGATGACAATAGGGTCGCAGCGATGCTATTAACGAAGATGTTGACTCAATTTGGTTTGGAGGTTGACTCCAGTCACGAGCCCGCCTTGGGCTTGGATTTGCTGCTGAAAAAGCAATACGACCTACTGTTTATCGACTGGCGGATGCCTGAAATGGATGGCCTAGAACTCTGCCGCCGTTTACAGGCTGAAATCAACGAAGAACACAAGCTGCCTCAAATCATCATGATCACAGCCTTCGGGCGTATGTCGGTCAAACAAGAGGCCATCGCAGCAGGCATCGATGGTTTTCTCAATAAACCAGCCCAGCCAAGTGAATTGTTTGACATTCTGGTTTCTGTGCTCAATGAAGACGGGGTCAGTAAGCTTTATTCACGAGATCAGGGAGAAGGGGGGATCTATCAATTTGAAGGGGCTGAGCATGTTGAGCACTTGTCAGGTGCAAAAATTCTGGTGGCTGAAGACAATAAAATCAACCAACAAATCATTCAAGAACTGCTCGAATCAGCCAATTTTTTGGTTGATGTTGCAGGAGACGGAGAAGAAGCCGTCGAAGCAATCTGTAAAAAGCAATATGACTGCGTTTTGATGGATCTGCAAATGCCCAAGATGGATGGCTTTGAAGCCACCTCCATCATCAGGGCAATGCCTGAATTCAACGACCTACCGATCATTGCGCTGACCGCAAATGCGATGCAACGGGACCGAGAAGAGTGTTTGCTTGCAGGGATGGACGGCCATGTGGCTAAGCCCATTGAGTCAAAGATTTTATTTTTGACGTTGAAGCAATGGGTTGCTCCTCTGAAACAAGATCTGTTCACCCCGAAAATAGAAAAGAGCACCATCAAAAAGGCTGCTACCCAAGACCTTCAAGGGGTTGATTTTGGGGCGATCAATGGGATTGATCTTTCCTTGGGGCTGAAGCGGCTCAATGGGAATCAACGATTATATCGTTCTTTGTTGATGGACTTTTATACAGATTATGATCATTTTAAAGATCAATGTAATGATTTAGTCAAAGCACAAGATTGGGAGTCCTTGGGGTCTAAGTTACACTGTCTCAAGGGGCTATCCGGCAATTTAGCGATGACGGACCTTTACAATGCAACCCAAAACTTTTTGATGGCACTTCGTGACCAGACTAACCAAAACATTGAACCGTTGAGGTTGGAATTTGGAACTGAATTGGACTTTATCATGGATAGTTTGGCGACCTTTTCCAAGTCGAACAGCTCTAGTGAGCCCCAGCCGGAGTCGATGGGGGAAAAGCTAGTTTTAACCGAAGCTGAATTGATCAAAAAGCTAGATATAATGGCCCAAAGTTTAAAGAAACAAATCCCCAAAAACTGTAGCCTTGCTTTGGTTGAGGTTCAACAGTGTGTCTGGCCTGACCACTTGAGCGACGATATTGCCCAAGTGGCCCGGTTATCCACTAAATATCAGTTTAAAAATGCCTTGAGTATCGTTGAACAGATCAAGAAAAAATTGGAGAGCGGATGTTAGATACCCTTGGGATTGATTACAGGATTTTGCTGGTCGATGATGATCCATCTAGCATTGGCATCACCCGTAATATCTTAGAGGAATTCTATGAGGTCTCCGTTGCGTTAGATGGGGTGTCAGCCCTAGACATGTTAGCAGACAACCGGCCTGATCTGATCTTGCTCGATGTGGTCATGCCCGGCATGGACGGCTATGAAGTCTGTGGGATCATCAAGGCAAACCCAAAATTTCGTAACATTCCGATCATATTTCTAACCGGCCGTAGTGTTTTATCGGACGAAGAAAAGGGATTTTTCGTTGGTGCCGCCGATTACGTGATCAAGCCCATTAACCCGGTGACCATGCTGGCTAGGATCAGGGCACATTTAAGACTGGCTGATCAAAGAAAGTTGCTAGAACACAATGTGAAGCAACGAACTGCCGAAATCAGCGACCTCAATGCGGAGATCATCGCAACCCAAAAAGAGGTCTTGAATCGGATGGGCAGCATCTGCGAAGGGCGGAGCAAAGAGACGGCCAATCATGTGAAGCGAGTGGCTGAATATTCTAAGATCCTGGCCAACCTTTATGGTTTATCAAAAGAAGAATCGGAGTTGCTTCGCTCAGCGTCCCCAATGCATGATATTGGCAAGGTAGCCATCGGAGATCACATCTTAAATAAACCAGGTGCCTTGAGTGATACGGAATACCGAATCATGCAAACCCATGCCGACTTGGGCTTTGACATGCTCAGTGGGTCTGAGAGAAACCTGTTAAAAACCGCAGCCACCGTGGCCTTGGAACACCATGAAAAATGGGACGGTACCGGATACCCCAGGAGATTGAAGGGAGAAGACATTTCAATCTATGGTAGGATCACCTCCCTAGCCGATGTTTTCGACGCCTTAGGCCATGACCGTTGTTATAAACAAGCTTGGCCCGATGAGCAAATTTTCGAGCTATTTCGAGAGCAGCGGGGCAAACATTTTGACCCGAAACTCGTCGATTTATTTTTTGAAAATGTCGATAAATTTATACAGATTAGAAAATCACTCCCCAATTAACGTGAAATAAAAAGGTACACTCGTGGATCAGTCAAACAAGAAGCAAGTTCTCGTCGTCGACGATGCAGAAACCAATATCGCCATCCTCATTGAGCTATTAGGTGATTTCTACGACGTTTCCATTGCCCTCAATGGGCCTGATGCCTTAGAAATTGTCATGAACAATCAGCCTGACCTCATCCTACTGGATATCGTTATGCCTGGTATGGATGGCTTTCAAGTCTGTACCCAACTCAAAAAAAATGAAAAAACAAAAAGCATTCCGGTGATTTTTTTGACCGGGGAAACAACCGAAGAAAGTGTCGTCCAAGGGTTTGCCCTAGGCGCAGCGGATTTCCTCACCAAGCCTTTCTTGCCCGCCGAACTGTTAGCACGTGTTCAAACCCACTTAACTCTTGCCGAAGTGCAGGAAAAAGAAAAAGCATACATCGATCAAATCAAGGGGTTTAATCAACGGCTGTCTGAAAAAGTATGGGCCCAAGGCCAAGAATTGAAGGTGACTTATGAGCAATTGGCCCTTTTAGATCGATCAAAGGATGAGTTTTTGACCCTGATCTCCCACGAACTCAGGACTCCCATGAATGGAATTTTAGGCCCGATTACTCTGTTGTTTACCGGTGACCGTGAACTGACCGAAGATGAAACTTGGATCAAGGAAACTTTTTTCACCTCTTATGATCGTTTGATCGGTGTGGTTGATGAAGCCCTGCTACTCACCCAAATCAAGCTCGACGGCCAGGAAATGCCCATCAAGCAAGTATCCCTGCAACAGGTGATCGCAAAGGTAAAAACCGCTCATCAAAAATCAGCCGCTAAGTTTGATCTTGAGATCTTAGGGGAGAGAGACGCCCTGGTCACCGGTTCCGCTAGCTTGTATGTAAAGGCCCTTTCTGCGCTGGTGGAGACGGCAGGTAAATTTTCTGACTTCCAAACCCCGGTGCAGATTCATATTGGCCAAGGGTCAGAAAGCCCTAGTATAAAAATCATCAGCCAAGGCTATCATATCCCCGAAAAGCTGTTACCGGACCTCTTTAAAATCTATTCCATCTCAAACCCCTTGACGCCAAACGGGGACCTCGGCTTAAAACCGCCCATTGCCGATAAAATCATCCGTCTCTATGGCGGCCACTTAGTCGCAAAAAACTTCACAGAGCCGGGTATCGAATTTGATGTGTTTTTCCCCGGGTAGCCTCTCCGTTTTAACTCAGAGGGGATTCTTCTTTGATATCGATGACTAAAGCGACCCCCATACAAAGCTGAAACGCGTCCCCCAACACTCCCAAGCTTTACTGACCTAAAAGGGACCGTGAGCCACTAAACAAAAGCCCCCCATTTCCCCCCCCACCAATTCTTTTTTTGAGGTTTCTTGACAAGGTGCTGAGAAACCTGAGAAACCAGAATTGCAACCTAAACGAGATTTACTCCATGAAACACGCAACCAACCTGATTTTAAAACAGCACAGATCCTGTGCGGTGGTTCGTCTCATGGCCTCAGCTCGCCTTTAAGTCGCAGTTTGCTTTTCAAGCTGTGGACTCCCACAGCTTTCCAATGGTGTTAAGCTGTGGGTTTTGTACCTCACAGCTTTTTTTTTGTCCTCAATTCACCAAAGGAACCATCATGAGAAACCTGATCGCCACAAACCATAAACCAGTCTGTCTTTCCAACCTAGTGGCCCCAACCCTACTTGAGAATCCACCGCCGACGGAGTGTTACGATGAACCGTGAATCCAAAAGCATCCTCTTATTGAGCCTCTCTTTGGCGTTGACCTTGACCGGTCATGTTTTGATCTTCCCGGTTGTCAGTTTGGTGGGAATGAAACTCACAGGCCAAGCTAGTTTGGCGGTGGTCCCTCTTTGCCTTGCTTATTTTTCAGCGACTTTTTTTAGTGTCGGTGCCGCCTTCTTCATGGCCCGTTGGGGAAGAAAACTTGGTTTCATGATTGGTTCCTTAGCGACCATCTTGTCGGCAGCTGTCGGTTACCAAGGGATCGTGCAAGAAAACTTCTGGTTGTTCTGCGTCGCTTCGGTGATTTATGGTGTACAGCTAGGCACCTTGCCCTATTTCCGATTTGCGGCCCTTGAATCGGCCAGCCCTGGCTTGCAAAGCAAGGCCCTTGGCCTGGTGATGTCTGGAGGTGTGATTGCCGCCTTGTTAGGGCCTAGTTTTTCCAGTTTTTCTATCCACTTGTTAGAGGCAGAATATGGGGGGAACTACCTCATCCTCGGTGTATTGCCGGTCTGTGTGCTGTTGTTGCTCAGCCAGCTAGAGCTACCCAAGGTAGAGAAATTCGAAAAAGGCAGGCCCTTAAAAACGATCTTCCAAGACCCGCAGTTTTTGCTTGCCTTGACTGCCTGTGTGATTGGATATGGGGTGATGAGCTTGATCATGATCGCCACACCCTTGGCGATGAAAGACCATGGTTTGTCCTTCACCGGTATCACGTCGGTGATCAAGTGGCACATGTTAGGGATGTTTTTACCTGGATTTTTCACCGGTCACTTGATCAACCGGTGGGGCAGTACCAAGGTCATCTTAGCTGGGGTTTTGCTCAACCTCGGTGTCATTGTGATCAACAATGGTGAAATGAGCTTGAACCTATATATCTTGAGTTTGTTGTTGCTCGGGGTAGGGTGGAACTTTCTGTACCTAGGCTCCACCCAACTGTTGGCCCAATGTTATGCACCCAGCGAAGCGGCGAAGGTCCAAGGGGTGAATGAGTCGATCACCCTAGCGGTGAATGCGGTCTGCGCACTCAGTGCAGGATTGCTCTACCAAAACCTAGGTTGGTCCGGCGTGAGCCTCAGCGCATTACCAGCGTTGTTTGGGGCGTTGTTGATGGCGTTGTTATTGATCTACTCAAAGAGGCCGCAAAGGGCTTGAGTAGGCTCGTAACCTGGCCTTTCAAGGGTACATACAACCCTTGAAAGGGCTTGGTTGTCTTCACTCACCTGATGGGCAAATATCCCAAAGGGTTCTTGGGTTTGTCGTTGATTTTCACTTCAAAGTGCAGGTGAGGCCCGGTGCTATGACCGGTATTGCCAAGCTTAGCTACCTTTTGGCCTTGCCGCACCCTCTGCCCTTGGCGGACAAAGTTCCTTGCGTTGTGGGCGTATAGGGTTTTGACACCACGCCCGTGGTTAATCACCACCACATTGCCATAACCACGCATCTTCCCAGAAAACTCCACCACCCCTGAACCAGCAGCAATAATTTTGTTGCCTCCATCAGCGGTGATATCCACCCCTTCATGCATCCGTCCATGCCGTCTGCCGAACCCTGAAGAGATGGTTCCTTTAGCAGGCCAAATAAACCGTTTCCCGCTGCGCATCACCGGGTCTCGGCGGGCCATTTTAGGGAAACGAACCTCTGCGGGGTTTTTCACCTGGCTTTTGACACCTGGAATAAAAATCAGCATCTCGGTGGATAAATCCTCGGGGTCGATGATCTCATTTCGTTTCAACAGGTCAAACAGCTTCACCGAATACTGCTTCCCAATCGAATCGACAGTGTCCCCTGGTTGGACCCTATACCATACCCCCACCTCGTCTGGAGCGTAGGTGGTTGTAATACAGCCGCTGAGAAACAACAAACTAAAACACAGCAGCCACAAGACTTTTGAGCGGCACATCAAAGAAGGGTATGATTGTTTCATAGAGGTTAGGAGGATCAAGATTCTGGTGGTCTAATGTTGAGTTTTCATTGGTGCCGGAGTATCATCAAGACTATAATTTCATGGCATGACCCTATCAGGCAAGGTGGATGAACCTCTTCGCCCTCGTAGGTGACCTTGTTTTGACTCTAAAATACAAAACTTATGGCCCAACCCCCAGATTCTAACCCGGCTCCAGAGCTATGGCTTCGGTTTGTCTCCCCGACAGAACGGCGAGCAGTGGTGGGGATGGAGATGATGCAGAAAGTCCTCGAAGTGAAGGGGTTTCGGGTTGATCACGCCGATTTTCAGGTGATCAATAAACGAGAAGTTAAAAGGCCAATCAACCCTAAATTTAAAGAAGGCCCCAAAGAGACCGTCATTCTCGAAGAGCGGGTCAACATCAACACCGCCTTCAAACATCTCCGTCAACTGGGGGCAAAGGCCCGCCAGAACTCGGAAAACGTTTTGTTGGTGCAAATTGAACGTATCAAAGGGGAAGCGATTGCCTACCCCTTGATTTTCCCTGCTTTGTTTGATCAAGGTACGGATATCATCATCACCGGCATCACAAAAACGGTGTTGAGCCAGCTAACTGCCAAGCCTGATCCGACCCTAGCCAAAATGCCTGAGGCCATATCCCAGGACGAAGTGGCGTTAGCCGACCTGCTGGGCCGGGCAAAACGGAAAAAGGGGATGCAGTCGACCGCCAGAGAGCTGCTCAATATCCAGGGACTCAAGCCGGAGGTGGTAGAAAAGGTCACCGCCGTCGCCCATTCAAAACCGAACGCTGTCACCGATGATGAAGTGGTCAATTTAATTTTGCTCGCTGATATTGCCTCTCGGTACCAGCCCGTTTTGGACCAGTTTTGGAACGATGTGACACGCAAGGCTTCCCCGGTAGCGGTGTTAGGGAAGCAGTTTGCCCAATTGATGGCAGGTCTGCCCTTGCCAGGAGTGTTGAACAAATTAAAACCTTTTTTAGACCACGAAAAAACCTACAAAAGTTTTGATGGACTCTTTGCCGGGATATACCAGTGTTTACAGGGGATGGAAAACAAGCACTTTGAGGGCGACCCTAGACTCTTTAACCCGCAAACCCTAGCGGCAACGATCAAGGGTGTGGTGGTCATTGGCCGCAGTCAATTGGACCCTGGCCTGTGGAAAAAATGTGTTTGTTTCTACTCCCCAGATGATGAACGTAGTGATAACAACGAAAGTGTTGTTGCCTTGGCAAAAATTGCCGATTCCATCATCAGTCGGGCAGCGAAAGAAGCGGCCCACAGCACCCAAAGCTTCCAAGATATCTATGATATCACCAACACCTGTCGGTATATCCAGAACACGGCGGTTTCGTTCGACGGTCTAGAGCCCAATGATCTCGGACTGTTCAGCCAAAACTTGGCCAAACGTTGGGGTTACATGGTCAATGTGCCCATGGATACCATCCATTTGTTCGGCGAACTCCAACACCCGATGCCCCAGTTTTATCGGTCTCTGAAGTCAATCGGGTCGGTCTATGGATATGCATTATCCTGCCGCCTGTCCTCGGCAGCTGAAGCCTTTTTTAAACCAGGGCTAAAGTCGCTGAAAGAGCAATATGGGGAGGAGTTTTTTGAAATTTGTTATTATCAATGTGTCACGTCCTTAGCCTTACCGGTCTCTCGGGCCCAACTTGCACAATGGCTCAAGACACAGTCCTTGGTGAAGTCGCTGGATGGGTTAGGTTACCCAGAGGACACCGATACAGAGCCGCTGGATCCTTGGATCACTGATGCGATTCTATCAGGCAGCCAGGAGTCTATCATCCCTGAAACCTGTGGCCCAGAAGAACTGACCCAAGCGTTTAGAGAAGCGCAAAAAAAGGTTTTGTCTTTTTTTAAGAAGCTTGAAAAACATCCTTTTGAAAGCGGCCCGGAGCTGAACCCCGCGACCCAGCTGCTCCAAGTCTTTAAGTCCGGCGTTTTTGATATAGATAGCAAAGAGTTCAGGGAGGCGGTCAAAGGGACCTATCTAGGGGAAGAGTTCGAAGAAGTGATCCAAAACGCAACCAGTGAGCTAAAAACCGAGCTACAAAACCACGCCAAAGGTTCAAAGTTAATCCTGATGATCCCTTCCGCTTTGAGAGGGCTGTTCTTTTTGAGTCATCGCTTTAAAATCCGAGGGGCAGAATCGATTTTACAGGTACACCTGTTGGTGTCCTCATCAAAAAAGACAGCCCAACTAACGGGAATTCACAAACAATTCTCTTCAAAAATTGGCCGGTACTTACAAGATACCCAAGACCCATACCGTCTCGGCCTGATCCAGACCACCCAAATGTTAAACGAATACCAAAAAACGACCCAAGAATATTTGCGATTTTTAGGGTTACTGTTTTTTGATCGTTTCTTAGAAGGGTTCCATCAAAAAGAGGAATGTAACCCCACCAACGGCCCGGAGCAAATCAAGAAAAAAGTGGCTGATCGAACCAAGATGGTCATCGGCCAAGTGAAAGGGATCAGTGTCAATAAGCTGCTGAATTTTGCAGACCCAAAGCTTCAGCGAGAGGCGATGCCGATGGAAAACCAATCCTTAGCTCAATTTCGCCAAGCTGTATTTTACACCCACAATGTGACCTCTGGGCTTGAAAAAATCATCAACAAAACGAACAAACTGCTGAACCTGCTGGGTCGATTTTCTGCGAGCATGAAAAACACACCTGAGTACAAGCAGCTGGGCAAGCTATACGGCACCTATCTATCTCTGATCACCCTACCCATTGACAAGTGGACCGACCGGATGATCACAGAGCTAGGGGAGGTGACCTTGTCCATCAAAAAATCAATAGACGAATCGGAAGGAATGGACGCACCAGGAGACCGGCTGCGTAAAGAATGGAATGACCGCAACCCAGGCGACGAGAATATCCTAAAGCCTCACAAGCTGTTCAGCCATGAGCGGGTTAAAACCGATAACTTCCTTTTTGAGTTGACCCAGGCCCGTGATCTACTCAACATTGTCAGCAGCAAAAAATGTATTATTTTTGCTCCTGAGAAAGCCAAAAAAGGACAAATCAAGCAAATTGTTGAAATCTTGGGTTTTCTCCAAAGCCAATACCCCAAAGTTCAAATCTATCTTGAGGACGCCTCGGTGAGCGATGAAGACCGTGAGCTTTTAGCTCGGAGCATCAACCCAAAAAACTTTTTTGACAGCAGTAAGCTTTGATCAACAACGCACCCTAGTGGCTCGCCTCAGCTTGATACCAAACCAAAAAATGATGTGTTTGGCCCGGTTCAAGTTGGTAAAACAATCCCTCAGCTTGCAACACTTGGTTGAGATGGGAGTATTGCACCGACCCTTGGTTGAGGTCACAAAAAACATGACTCCCTGGGCGGTCGAGGTTTTTCAACCAACCAAATCCAGTCAACATCCCCTGAGCTACCTCTTGGCTTAGGTTTGTTATCAGAAACTCTACCAAATCAGGCTGATCGGCCAAAGGGCTCTTGGAAACCACAAATTCACTTTTTGAAACTTCAATGATTTTGCGGTTGCCTATCGATGAGTATATGGCCGAAATGTGAGGGCCTGTGTCCATCCGGTGGAACCCATCAAAAGGCAAATAGGACCGCCCTCCAATGCGACCTAGAACCTCAGCAATTTTAGGCGTTTCTAAACGTTCAATCGGTGGTGAGTAAAAAGCCCAATTTCCCTGTTCATTCCCCACTTCACCGCCGGTACCCGGCGCAACATTGATGTTGTTTGTCCAAGAAGAGCTCCGGTAATCAACGTCGACCCAGCTCAGTAAACTCGGCAGAGTCATGACAAATTGATCCGCAGCACTGCCATTCACCAGCCTTGCCAACAGCTCAAAACACACCTCGTCACTCAAGTTTTCTAGGGTCAAAGGAAGCTGAGACAATTGTAGCGGGAGCCCTAAGATGGTGTGGCAAAACTCCAACAGGCTTGCCGGAGATTCAAAATCCTCAAACCTGCCTTTACGGTTGAGCAGGTATTGCAGCAAGGTTGAGGTATCATGGGTTTCACTCATCAAAAGGGTTTCTTTGGACACCTCAGACAGGGGGACCAGTTGCCGCTCTTTTCGCTGCCATCTCGGCAGGCTCATCAACTTGATATCCTCACCCTTTTCGATCTGACGGCGAACTCCAGATTCAGTGGCCAACAGCCGGGCTGCGTCGCCAGCAACTTCTGCCAAAATAGACAGGCCCTTTGAAAGCACCAAGTCCAAATACCAATCAATGTTACGGGCTCGCTCATCTCGGTCCTCCGTGAGGAACCAACCCTGGGCTTCGTCTGTGTTTGCTGGTGCGTCAACCGGTAGCACATACTGGCCACTCCACCCGACCAAATGGTCAATGAAGACACCATCGCTGATTTGCCCAAGCCATTCCAATCGCTTCGACAGGTACTCAACCAGACCACCAGCCTTTTCCCGGTACACAGGCATCCCCCATGCTTGCTCGGGGTAGCCATTTTCTGGCTCTGGGGAGCAGCCAACCTGGAGGGACGTATCAAAAGCCTCAGGGTGAAAGATCACATCAGGGCTGAACGCATCAACCCCGAAGGGTAAGTTTACAAACAGCCGGATACCTCGTCCCCTCAGGTCATTGATCAAGGATATCCGCTGTTCAAAACACAAAAACTGGATATATTTTTGTCGGTTGATTTCTTCAGACTCTCGGAGCAGGAAAGCCTCTCTCACCACAGGGATATCCATTTTTGTGAGTATCCCGGCGCCTAATCCTCTGATCTTCGCGGCTTTATACAGGGCGAACTCGTTCAGCCACCCACTCGCTTGTGACTCAAAGGCTTGGTACTGAGCCAGCCGGTTTGTGTTGTTTTTGGAACAAAACACTTGAAAACAACCGTCTAACACCCAAGGGGTCAAGGTACGTTTCAGCTGATAGGACAAAGACCGTTGGTCCGAAAAACCGGCTTCAAAATTTTTCCGAAGCACACTTAGAGCAGAAAAAACAGGGTTTATAGAGGTCAACTCAGGGATCAACGACCAGTCCAACTCATCAGGATTCAAGGAAAACCCACTTTCAATCGAAAAGGGGCTAGCCATCTGAGCGGACCGGCTTTGGTTGGGTAAGTCGATCAAGTCACCTTTGATCCCGACCTTCTCCATCAGTTCACCAAGGTGTCGAAGCCCACTGGTGCTGCCTGTACCAAAACATTTCCCAGGGATACTATTGATTTGGGAGGTTCCCACCAAGAGACTAAACTTCACAGAGACACCCTGTTGTTAAAGTTGAAAAACCGTATTCTATGGGTCTAAGCAAAGCGGAACCAACGCTTTACGTCCAAGGTTATTTTCTATCTATGTATTTTTAACTGGTGGCCGGTAAAAACAGGCCGAGCCATCAGGCCCAATAGGCCATGGATTGCTAAAAAAATCCATTGATTCTTGGTTGACCTAGCTTGCGGCAACCAACAGATAGAGTGTTCCCATCAAAATCAACTCAAATCAAAGAATCCAAGGAAACCTGATCCCCCAACAAAGATCGTGCTTCTGAGAGGTGCCCTTGTTTGATCAAGGCCAACTCAATGACTTTATCATCCAAACAAAAAGGGCCAAAGGCATCGAGGCCCAATTGCTGTACTTGAATTTTAGCCTGCTCCTGTGGATCTCGGGCACTCAAATCGACCAACGCAGCCAGAGGGCACATCCCAACCAGCTCACTACCAGAAACCTCAAGCCCCATTTTTTGCGCCTCTGTTGTTACTTGGCGAAACAGTTGCCCCACCCTGAGAGCCTTGAGGTCCATTACATTGGTGCTGATTTGTGCGGTCTGGTGCTCTTCCAAATACCAACCCAGGAACCGAACGGCGGCCAGTCTTGAATCACTGCCCCGCAAAGCCCGCAATTGGGCTGCCAAAGCTTTTGCTTGTTCCAGTGTCGCTGATTGTAGGTTGATGTTGTAGGCAACCATCAGTGACCTGACACCAACAACACTCACCCCTTTATGGGGGTCAATTTGCTGAGGTCCCAGATCCGGGGTCATTTCCCCCTGTTGAATCCTCTTCCCCAATGCCTCCAGGCCGCCTTGACGGATAAAAGACAATTCTCTGTTTTTCTCTGTAGAGGCGGACTGTTGGTAGAAAAAAACCGGCAAACCAAACTGACGTGCCAACGTTGCCCCCAACTGTTTTGAATACCCGATTGTTTCTCCCAAGGAAATTTCGCACAACGGGATCAAGGGGCACACATCCAACACACCCACTTTGGGGTGGTTCCCCTGGTGTGTTTCAAAGTCCACCAGCGACAAGGCCAGCTCCACTGCAGCAACGATGCGCTCTAGCAATGGTTTTGGCTCACCGACCAGAGTAAAAACAGTACGATTGGCATCTAACCCCGAATCTTGGTGTAGTAAACACACCCGAGAGTCTAGGCTCAGTGTTCTAGAAATTTGTTTTAAGGCGGGGTGGTTTGGTCCGAGGGAGAAATTCGGGACCGCTTCGATCAATGGCATCGGCGGATAGTCGAAGAAAATTTTGGGCAAAAAAAAAGGCCGCTACTCTTGCGAGCAGCGGCCTCTAATTAAACGAAGCTAAACGGTATTACATACCGATGAAAAGCATCATTTGAGTTAAGCTTGTAGCGTCACCTTCAGATGGGCTCTTAGAAGAACTCGTGAATTCAAACTTCACGTTCTGAGAGATCATGTACTGAAGACTAACAGCACTTCCGCCGTAAGTCATTGCAGAACCTGTAGAGTCGTTTGTGCCGTCAGCGTGTGTGCCACTCTGTACAGTTACGAACAATTCAGGAGTTACACCAACTTTTGCAGCCATACCCATTGCAGATTTCGCTGCAGCGGTTCCGGAGTATGCATAAGTGGTGTGAGCTGCAGATCCAGCTTTAGGAGCAGAACCAGTAGAGAAGTAGAAACCGGTTGGCATACCAGCAACTTCACCTTGCATCTGGAAGTCAATGAATGAACCTTCAGTAGCAATCTTCACTTCAGTAGCAGTGCCATCAGCCACTTGCTTGCCCGTTCCATCATCTGCAGTGTTAGCATGCATTGTGCTTACAGCACCACTGTACTGACCGAAACCAAAACCGGTATCAAAACCAGCTAGGTCCATGAAGTATACACCACGCATGTAAGTAGCAAGGCCAGTGACGTTCATAGCAACTTCACCTTTTGTCGCGCCTGGAAACTCAGGAGCGAACATGTTGTACTGAAAACTCCAACTTGGAGTCTGCGCATTCAAAGCCAAACCAGCAGCAGCACCAACAAAGCCTAACTGCACAGGTGCAGAGTAAGTCTTGTCTTCAGCAATTCGCTGAAGGCCAGTAGCAGCGTTGTTCAGCAATTCCTGAGCGTAACCAGTACCCTGACCATCGGTAGAGTAAGGAATCACTTGGAACTGAATATCACCAGCTTTTGCAGCGTTGAATACGTACTTAGCACCCAACAAGTTAGCAGGAGCCTTCACAGCGAATTCCCACAAGAAACCAGCGTTAGCAGACAAACGTCCACCGACTAACAACGCAGCTTCATCTGGAAAGTCCAAACGACCATAATCTGCTTCACTAGCAGTCTTTGTAAAATCGCCACCAGCTTTGTTGTGACGAATTTTAATTACGCCACCAATGTTCAAGGTGTCAGGCAACTTAAGAGCGTTCTCGCCTTCAATTGAAGCCTGAGAACCTTCCATTGTGTAGCCGTCCATCTTGAAACCACGACCCATTGCGCTTAACGCCGGGAAAGTTTGGAAGTGACAAGCGTTACAAGGCATACCAGTCTGTCGAGCAAAGCCAGGCATCGCCTCAGCATCTTGACCCATGAACACACCAGTAGTAGTCGCAATACCAAAAATAGCTAACGACAAGCCTAATTTCTTTGAAAAATTGTTCCGCATCGGATACCTCTATGATACCATTAAAAGTTTTCTACACCTCCGAACAAACTCGAAGGGTATAATGGAACCTGTATGACAAGCCAGGGACATGATGCACAAATCAGCCCATTCCGCTTTACGCCATAAGGAGTCTGGACATCTTTTTCATCCCAGAAAAAGACAACGTCCAGTATAAAACACCTCAACCGGATACCCGGACCGAGGATGACGGTTAAAACCCAACTTTCCGTGGACCTAAGTCCAACCCTGCAACGAAAGATGGTTTTAACCAAGCATCTTTTAGCTTAGCCCTGAGACTGTTGAAACCAACTAAAACTGTCAAGTTTTTTTCAATCTAGCTCAAAACTAAAAGTTAACCATGGTTAGCACATCGTTTTTTCTTATTCCAGAGGTTTTTTTTAAATCGAGGTATTTTTTTTTGCTGATTTCCTCTAAAAACCCGTATGGTGGGGCCTTAGAGCATATAATCAAAAGTCTCCAAATTTCACTTCAACAGACGAATAAAGTTATTCATTATGAATTTTATTTTTTTTGTTTTAATATCCCCTGGTGGCATAGATTAAGCTTTCTCTAGATCATTCATTAGTTCCCTCTAGAATAGGGGACCGACTGCTCATTATATATGTACCCTAGAAAAACGGGATCAACCATGAACCGAATAAAACTATCCAGCTTAGCTTTGGGGCTGATACTCCTGACGCAACCGACTTTCGCTTTCCAGAAGGGCGATCTTGCAAAACTCAAAAAGACCAAAACTTGTGTGAGCTCGACTTTTTCAAGTTGCGATCTTTCAGGGGCAAACCTTAACGGGCTCAACCTATCAAAAGCAAACCTGGAAGGTGCTAACCTTCAAGGGGCTAAACTAACCAGTGTGAACCTGTCGAAGGCAAACCTCAGCGAGGCGAACTTAAAGGGCGCAAAATTGGTGAAGGTGAACCTAAACCAAGCGCAGCTCAAGGACGCCATCTTGGAGGGGACCAGTTGGATCAATGTATCTTGTGACAAGTGCAACTTGTCAGACTCAAAGTTTTCACCTTTGGTACTCAAAGGAGTGAGCCTCAAAGGCGCGATCTTTAAAGATGTCGATCTGAGTAAGGTAGACTTCAAGATGACGAACTTAACCGGCGCCACAGGCATCAAAGAAGGGCCCTGTGTCCCCGGCTCTTTTGGTGCCTGTAAATAGGCACCGAGCTTAAGCTTCGTGGAAAAACTGGTGGACCACCTGCAAGGAGACCTGTTCGCTCGATGCGCCAAAGGTTTGGTCCACTAAGGCCTCGAATATCGAGGCACGGTTGTCATGGATATAGACTCCATCCAAGTCAATGAAGACGTTACTCATCATCGCTTGATGATACTGCTCTTTCAACGCCGGTTCTTCCTTCAGTTTAAACACAGGCAGAGGCCCCACATACACTAAGACTACATTGTTGGGGGAATGCTGCGCTCGTGGCTGTTCTGCACAGAGCTTGCTCTTAAAATCACATAACGCTAGAGCGTCTTCAAAAGTCAGCGCAGAAGGCAAAAAGATCACCCCTTCGTCCAGCTCACCACTCCAGATACGGTCAATCCGCCGTTCTATCGAGGCCCTACCCTGTGACTCCGCCTTGTTTAAATATGCCTTACTTTCATAGGCCAGAGCTGGTGCACAACCGACCGGATATTTTTCGGCCAACAGGTTGTAAGCCGAGGTGATGTTTTTTTCCGTATGGTTTTTTGCAATTTGTTGGGAGTCCAAGAAAAAACATCCCCGAACAAACTGAGGAAACCCATATCGTTTTCGGAAGAAACCGTCGGCCATTGCATTTTTCAACTGTTCTTGTTTACTGATCACCTCACTCAGAAAATGATCCACCCGCATCAACATCTTGATTTCCCGCTCCACAAGAGGGATGTATTGGGTTTTTAACAACACCCTTGTCGAAGGCAACGCTTTCGACATCGCTACCTTTTCAAGGTGTACTTCTTGGGATTTCAAGAACCCCAGTTCTTCCTGTTCCCCCTTGATTTCCTCAGTGGCTGCGTCAATGCCCTGGCGCAGGTTCACCAGCTCTTTGGCCGCTTCATTGACCGATTCACGGCGCTTCGCCTTGTCTAACAATTTAACAAAGTTCAACACAGCGAGTTTTTTCCCCGGCCCGACAGCGACTTTAAACACATCTTGAGCCTCGGTCATCTTCACCCGTGCTTCGTTGAGTTGCTGACGGATTTCTTTTGGCACTTCTTCGCTTTGGCTCAACATCGCTTCGATCTGAGCGGCGCAGTTTGGGTCTGCAAGCAACATCTGCGAAGCTTTCAGCTGATGTTTTTTAGCATCCAGCTTAATCCGCTGATCAATCCACTCTGTTTGCGCCTTAAATAAGTTATTTTCTAAGCCCGACAACTTAAGGGTCAGTTGGTTTAAAGTTATTGAGTACCCCAGCAGTTTTTCGGTTTCCGCCTGATAATATTGAATAAACTGAAGCAAGTTCCCGGTTTCTAATTCGGTATCCTGAAACATCCCTTTGATCGATAGATTCCGAAGTTCGACCAGTGTGTTTTTTAGGTCTTTTGAAATCGACAGAACCGCTTCCTTGCCTTTTTCCTGCTGCGCCCCATCGGCGCCATCAACATGGGCTTGCAGTTTTTTGACTTGAATTTCCAATCGTTCAGTCGGCAAATCAGCCCATTGCTTCGCCTGGACTTTGACTTGATCCAGCATTTTTTGCCGCTGCCGGATCCAAAGGGCCTTTTGGAATAAACTGGTTAGCTTTAAAACTTGCTCATAATATTTAAAACTGTAGGCATGAGCCCGAGAAAAGGGATTGTAAATAGATACCACCTGGGTCTTCTTCCCTTTGTGGTCTTCCAAAATCGTTTGACGTAATTTTTCCAATTCCACAGGCAGCTGGTCTAGGAAGGCGGCTAATTGTTGTTTGTCAAACGGCCGGCCTGTCAGCCCCTCTAATTCAGTAACCCACTGATCATAAGCCGCTTGATTCTCCCTTCGTTCTTCCACCAGCAAGTCGATATTTTCTTGCTTTTTGTCCAACTGAGCGTTAAAAATACCGGTGATTTTTTCCAACAAAACCACGTAAGCTTTTTCTTTGTTCGCAGGGTTTTCTAAAAACGCTAATTCTTCGGTCAGCTGATGTTTTTGTTCATCGGCGAGGTAGGTCAACTCAGCTAAGGTATGTTTGTATTGGTGGTGAAAGCTTTGGTTCAGCTCCAATGCCTTCTGGTTCACTTTATCGGTGAACTTCCGCATGAATTGGATGAAGAGCATTTCTTCATCCTCATTTTCAGATCGGAATATATCGGCATTTAAAATCCCATTCAGGCATAAGGCTGGGTATGCCGTGTTCTGGTAATGGGTCACCAAATCTTTTCGTTTGATGAAAACCACCAAATCCGGCACCAGGGAGGCATCCTTGGCCATTGGTTGGATGTGTTTTAAATAAAACAGCATCTTTTCACAAAGCGACATCGCCCGCTGGACGTCCTCACGTTTGCGGAAAAAATGATAATTTTCCCCGATAAAGTCTGTTGATGCTGTGTCCAATTGGACCCCGCCCTCTTTGGCTAGATCATCAGAATTTTCAATCTCGTCGGTGCCCATTTCCTGGTCAATCGAGAGCTCCCCTTCAACTCGATTGTGGATGTTTAATTTAAAGAAATCATCCATGTATTGGGTCAGCTCCGCCAACTCCTTACTCATCAAGTCTAAGGTTTCGGCACTACTAGCCCCAGGTGTCTTCGAAGCGATATAAGAACGGATATTTTTGGTGAGCCGCTCAAAGTCATGGGTTGTGAAATTTGGGCTCTGACTCAAGTCTAAGATACGGTCAAACAGCTCCCTGATTCGGCGGTCTAATTCGGTGAAATCCTTGTCTAACTTTTCTGGGTTTTTCAGGTCCAAGGGTTCGAAACCCACACAAGGCGCACTGAGGGGAAGCACTTTTAGGGTATTCAATGAAGACAACACCAACTGAGAAGCCACGTCCCCAGCGACAACCCGGCGTTCTCCAAGGATGTCCAACTCTAAACGAGCGTCCTTTATTTTTTTAGCTTTTTCATATTCAGCATACCGGCGACCCAAAAAATTTGCCGCCAAAATAAAATTAGATTCCCCACGATTGAAAGGGACCACTTTGTCGATCCAAGCGGTTTCCTCACCTCGGGTGAGACGCATTTTCTGGACCCGCAAGACATGGTATTCACCAGGGCCAACACCCCTTGTCATGATCACCTGTTGGGTGTCCAGGTTGACTTCGAAATCTGTGATTTCCTGGGGAGTCAAATCGACGCTTTTGTTCCCTACGCGAACTTTAAAATAATCAATATCCTGTATTTTATTGAACCCATGGCCTACGTTTTTATTGATAAACTGAGTGGTGGGGATAAATTCCCCTTGGATCGAAACCCCAAGCATATATTTGGACTGGGATGAGGCAATTTTAAACCCTGCAACGTCCTTCCATGACAAAAACAAGGAAGAGCGAGACACAACCGTCGCACCAGAAACATCCTTTTTTTTGTTGAAATAAGGCAAGGCAGACTTCAGCTTCCCTAGCGGGAGCTGCAGCACCTTGGCCACTCGGTTGACCTTGGTGTTGAGCTGAACCTCAGAAAAAAAGGGACGGTCTAAAATAGCAGGGGGCCGCTTTCCTCGCTCCATGGCGGTTAGGTCGCCGGCTGCAGTGATGATCTTCCATGACTTTTGCTGGTTTTCTTCAAAAAACTCGACTTGATTGTCAGGCTTGGCTTCCACAAAAGCCGAAATGTAGCTCACCAAATCATCGTCTGAAAAGTGAGTCAATATAAAAGGGGGAAAGTCAAAATCAGTTTTAAACCCAAAGGGCAATTCCAAATAGTCCTTAATTTCTTTCGAAGATATGTTCGCCAAAATATAAGCAAAAACCCGTTCGTCTGCCCCTTTGAGTGCCTTGATCAGCTCAAGCTTAAAGGCGCTGTCCGCAGCATCGCCGATCAGTTGGCCTCGGGCGGACAACAACCCTTCAAGCCCCGTGGGGACATACTCGCTAATGTTCGACCCGTTGATACAGATCAAGTCGCCATGGGTCTCCATATCCGCAATGCTGAGCGGATGTTTCTTGAGCCCTTCCTTCGCCTGGTCTAACAACAGGTTTCGAGAAAGTTCGTCTAGCTTACCTTGGGTTTCAAAAAAATGTTTCATTGAACAATAAGCCGTTAATTTTCAGTTCCGTATCGTTTATGATACAGGTTCACGAAGGTCAGGAAAATGGACATGATCAGCGGGCCATAGAAAATACCCAACAGCCCAAAGACAGTCATGCCTCCGACAATGCTCAAAAACACTAAAACCGAGTTAATCTTCACTCGGTTTCCTACAAACTTAGGTTTAAACCACTGCTCGATCACCACCGCCACAAAGGTGCAAAAGGCCAAAACCACCAACCCTTCGGTAGGTTTTCCAATCACCCAGAGATAGATACTGGTGGGGATAAACACGACGCTCATCCCAACCATCGGGATAAACGCCAAGATTGCCATGGTTGTGGTCCAAAGAAAAATAGAGTCAATCCCAGCCCACCAAAACGCAGCTCCTGCCAAAACGCCTTGGATGACTCCGCCAATCCCGTTGCCAACCAAGGTAACATAGTTCATTTGATTGAACTTTTCTATGACTAAATCTTCTTCGTCGCTTGGCAAAGGGCTGATTTCCAGGAAGAACCGTTTTAACGCAAGGTTTTCCGCCAAAATCCCGTAAATCACGACCATCATGATCACAAACTGAATCAAAAAGTCCAGCAAGTTCCCTACCCAATAATTAACTGTTTCTAATAAGTAACTACTGGTAAACTTTGCGGAGTCCAAAATGATCTTTTGTAACGTACTGACATTATATTTTATATTTAATATTTCAAAGGTCTGCCCCAACACCTTCGGCACGTACCCATCCCCAAAAAACACCTCTTCAAGGGTTTCTTCGGTGACAGAGGTTTTTAAATGCTGGAACAAACTGATCGCCTCATCGGTTAGCTCAATGCTGAGGTAGACCGAAGGGACTACAAAAGCGCAAATCACCGTCAGTAACACGATAAACACCCCCAAACGGTGGGGAATTTTCAGCTTTACCTTGAGAAATTGATGCATCGGCAGAAACGTCCCGGCGAGCATCGCCCCAAAAATAATCGAACTGAGGTAAGGCCACAGGATCAACCCAACGAGGTACATCAGCACCCCGTACCCTATCACAAAGGCGATGGTTGACTGCAAGCTGTGCTCTTTTGTCAGTCCTGGTAATAAATTCTTTTTTTTCATCTTCATCTAAGGATTTGATTTTTCAGACTCATGTGTATCTAACAGTTCAGCGGCCCCGGCAGCCTGCTTATTTTTTTTGCCTTCAATCAGGGCCCGCAACTTGGCAACAGACTCGGGCAACGTCAGCATCACAACTTGGTCCCCCACTTCGATCACCGAGATTCCACTGGCAATCACCGCCTTTTTATCCTGTTTGACCAAGGCACCTACCAGAGTATTTACCGGTAGTTTCAAGTCTTTGAGAGGCACTCCTAAAATGGTAGAGCTTGGGTCCGCAATCATTTCATGAACTTCCATGTTGGTTTCACTGATCGTGGTGAAGTTGCCCGCCTCGCCCCCTTCGCTGTATAAAGCGCTGCGAACTTGCCTTGCGGTCAGCAACCGAGGGGAGATCACCCCATCGATATCCTGGAGCCTCGCTAAAGCCGCTAGGTCTTCCCGATTGACCAAAGCCAAGGTTTTTTTTGCACCCAAATATTTGGCGGACAATGCGGCGGCCAAATTCACTTGGTCGTTTTCTGTCGCCGCCACAAACAAGGCCGCGACCGTGACATCCTGCTCGATCTGAAGCTTCACAGACTCTGCAGCCCCTCGGATCAAATGATATTGTTTTTTCTGTAAAGTTTGTTTTTTGATCGTTAAGGGCAGATTTTCCTCGATAATCTGGGTGACTTCATAATGAGACTTCAATAATCCATCCACCACCCGCTGGGCAATATGCCCCCCGCCTGCGACCACCGCCCGCCGGTTCAAGGCGACATGAACCCTTAAAAAATCATTCAGCTGCTCCATGTTTTCCCGAAGCACCAAAATATACAAGTAGTCTTCTGTTAAAATCGCATCCGATCCCTTGGGGATGAACGACTCCCCCCCACGGACGATAGAGGCGATTAAAAAATGATTTTGGGCCGCTTCCCTGCCTAAATCTTTCAACACTTTATTTTCTAAATGGCACCCAGGGCGGACTCGAAACCCAATCAACAAAATGTTTCGTTCTCCAAAAGCAGAAACTTCGGCCGCAGAGGCGAAAGCCGCCACATCTAAGATTTCCTGGGCGGCGACCATGGAGCTATTGATGATTTGTGTGATACCAGACTCTAGGTACTTGGTGATCAAGGTCCGCTTAAAAAAAGACTCCGTTTTAGTGATGGCAATGGTGCTGCGCACCCCATAATGCCCTGCCAGCAGGCAACAGATCAGGTTTGTTTCGTCTTGATCTGTGCAGGCAATCACCATCTGGGTGCCTTCGATCCCCGCTTGCTCTAGCACCCTCAAGCTGGTCCCGTTCCCCTCAATGCAAGCGACATTCAGCTCTTTTTGCACATTTTTGAGGTGGACTTGGTTTTCATCAATCAAGGTCACATCTAGGTTTTCTTCGCTCAATTCGTGGGCGATATGGTAACCTGTTTCTCCTGCCCCGATGATCAATAGTTTCATGTTTTTGACTCTAACAGTTGGATCATTTGGGCCTCGTCCAGGGTTTGTACCCCAAGGGACTCAGCTTTGGTTGCCTTACTGCCTGCGTCTTCCCCGACCAGCAAATAATGAGTTTTTGCGGACACGGCACTGGTGACCTTAAACCCCAATTGTTCCAGCTGAAATTTCCAGTCGCTCCGTTTTTGTTTTAACGTCCCGGTGATACAAACCGTTTTACCTTGAAACGGCTGGTTTTCAGGCCGTTTCAATATGGTTGGCTGAACCCCAATTTGTAGTAACCAATTTAGCATCTGCCTATTTTCCGGCTCTGAGAACCAAACAAGTAATGAGCCTGTTAAGGCAGGGCCTACATCGGTCATCCCGCTGAGTTGTTCCTCAGTAACGGCTAAAAAGCCTTCTAAAGTGACCACTTCCATCGCAATCACCTTGGCCGCCTTTTCCCCCAGCAGAGGGATCCCTAGGCCAAAAATGAGTTGGTTCAAAGGACAGGTTTTTGCCGCCTCTAACCCTGAGAGCAGGTTGTGAACCGAAAGATCAGCGAAACCCTCCAAAGCCAACAGCTCCGGTTTGCGCTCCGTCAAATAAAACAGGTCCACTACGGAGGCAACGAGGCCCGCTGCGATCAGGCTTTGGATCATTTTCGGACCCAAGTGGCTCACATCGAGCCCTTTTTTTGAAACAAAATGTTCGATTTGCCCTTGTACCACTGCCGGGCAAGCCTTGTTCTCACACCGTAGATCAACGCCATAAACAACCGGTGCATCCACAGAGGTTCCAACAGGTGCCTTTTGGCTCAAAACTAAGGGAGACTTACAAAAAGGGCAATCTTCAGGTGCGGTGATCGGGTTTGGGTTCGTCCTGCGGCTGAGGTCCACCCCAACCACCTTAGGAATGATATCCCCGCCTTTCTCTAAATAGACCCAGTCATCATGGTGCAGTCCTAACACATGGTTGACCTGTTGGTAGTTGTGCAGGGAAGCCCGGCGAACCGTAGTACCCGCAAGCTGGGCGGCTTTGACCGTTGCCACAGGGGTCAGAACCCCGGTGCGTCCAATCGAATTTTCAACATGCAACACTTGAGTCAGTGCCCGTTGAGGCCGAAACTTCCACGCCCTGGCCCAAACCGGGAATTTTGCGGTTCGGCCCAACCGGGCTCGGTGCTCGATGTGGTTGAGTTTAATCACCACTCCATCAATTTCGAACCCCAATTCCCCTCGTTTGGCTTCCATTTCTAAACAAAAGGCCAACACCTCTGCTAAATCCTGAGTCACCTTCCGCAACGGGCTAACCGGCAAACCCCAAGTCTCTAATTGGTCGAGGTTTTTGTGGTGTTGCTCTGATGGACCTTTGCTGACAAGGTCATAAAAATAGATCGATAACCCCCGCTTTGCAACTTCCTTGGCGTCTTTCAGCCGCAACGAACCTGCCGCAGCGTTGCGAGGGTTTTTGAACAGCACCCCTTGGGCCAGCTCTGTTTCTTGGTTGAGCCGCACAAACTGGGCCTTATCCATCAACACTTCGCCCCGGAGCTCTAAGTCCAGGGGGTCTTCCAATTGGTGTGGTAAGGTTGCAATGGTTTTCACCGAGTTGGTGACGTCATCCCCGATTTCACCGTTGCCCCTTGTGACCGCCTGAACCAGCCGTCCTTGTTGATACACCACTGACATTGAAAGGCCGTCCAGCTTAGTTTCACAGCAAAACTCGGCGGTCTTCCCGTCCAGATCCTTTTCGATTCGCTTGCCCCAAGCGAATAACTCCTCTTCCGTGGAAATGTTTTCTAACGACAACATCGGGGTCTGGTGTTTTGTTTTGGCAAAATCACCTTTTGGCTCTGCACCAACCTTTTGGGTCGGCGAGTTGTCCCAAGCGTATTTGGGGTTTTCCGACTCAAGCTGAGATAACTGGCTGAGTAACAGATCGTATTGATCGTCTTCGATCAAGGTCTCGCCGGTGTTATAATAAACCTTAGAGGCCTCTAACAACAAGTTTGTCAGGCGATCAATCTCAATTTTTGCAAGCGAACTGGTTGGCATGGGAGTTAAATCTTCTAGAGGTCATGGCTTGGTTTGCTTTTTATGGCACTTCCCGATATATTTGCCCCTGCGGTCATTTGGACTCAAGGACAAACACCAGTCTTTTTTTCTACCCGAAGCAGCGGACCAATGGCAATCAAAAACCCGCTGCACCGGTTAATCTCCAGGCATCTATGAACGATAAATCTTCGGGCGGTTTTTTCTCTTTTCTATTGGACCCCCTCAAGGCGTTTATTTACACCTTTCGGGTATTTTCCACTTTCATGAAGGAAGCCCGTCAAGTGACTTTTTCTGACTCTGAAGAAGAGTCCATTGACGAGCAAATCAAGCTTAAAGCCCGAAAATTACTGCAAGCCCATGTGCAAAACTACGGTTCAAAGGTAATCACCCCAAGGATTGAGGGGCAGGTTCGAGAAAGCTTGAACAACCGGTTTTTAGCACTCGCCCAATCTGAAGAAGAAAGCATTGTCCAACATAAGCTTGATGAGCTGCTCAAAGCCTACCTCAAACATTTTGACATCAAAAAGGTGAGCCGTGAAAGCCAAGATAGCTTGGAACGGTTCATCAATGAGCAGCTTTTACAGACCGCCTCCCCCGTTGGGGCGGAAATGCCTGCAGTCATGACTGAAAAAATCGAGACCCTCTTGAAGGACCTGCTCGGGGGGATGGGCCAGTCCAACATTTATGGTTCCTCTAAAGACCAAATTGAAGCGCAAATCAACCAACAATTACTTGGACTGGCTGGGGGGGATCATAACCTCGAAATGGCCGCCAAGGTTCAGGCGCTAACCTCTGAGTTTATCGAAAATCTCACGGGCGCATCCCTGACAGGTGAGACATTGTCGAACTTGCTGAATCAGGTAAATGAAAAAGGGATT
>Ga0316204_10000531_pt1 | contig 138903 bp, 121 predicted proteins | sample 6monrhotite_MG_2_FD_205661 | JGI IMG/M metagenome (GOLD analysis project Ga0316204, IMG submission 205661) | Microbial mat bacterial communities from mineral coupon in-situ incubated in ocean water Damariscotta River, Maine, United States -... | ecosystem: Environmental > Aquatic > Marine >... | reverse complement strand
AAGATGATTAAGGGTAATAAAGACGTAAAGTCATTGAGCTATTGCGATGCTTGTCATACTCAGGCTGAGAAAGGCGTATTTGATGCTGATACGGTCAGAATTCCGAATTATCCTGACTGGGATGATTATGATTGAATAAGTCTTTTCGACACAGAGACAGTCAAAAGCATAAATTGAGCTAAGTAACATTTCGTGGAGGTTTTGTAGCCATTTTCCGTGCTAAATGTACAGACATTAATAACTGTTGCCGGTTATGCGCAAGTCCTCTGTGTCGATGCGCTCATTCCTTAAGTCTATTATTTACCCCACCCTCCGCATGATTCGTTGTTCGTCGCAGATACGGATGCTCGATAAAGGTAAAAAGATGCGGCAGCGCATTAAGTAAAAATGAGTGAGCGCGCTGTACGAATATTGCGGTATGTGTACCACCATGTGCGTGTTCTTCCTGCCGGAGATTTTCCATAGCGGCACTCTGTAAGAAAGGTTGTATGTCGTCGTTCTGAAAATGAGGGCAGCATCTCTCTTCCTGAAAGATAAACACCATCGAGAATGTAGATGGTGCACGGTACTGGCTTAACGGGATGTGCTTGTCGGGAAAGCTTCCACCGTGGCGAACACCATCGAAGCAGCGTTGCCGACTGGCACCCTGAGTGAGGGCAATCTCAGTTAAGGAGCGGTTTCCCGTGAGCTAGTGAATGAATAACGTTCGGTGGTGGTGTGCTTGTGTATCAGGTCTACTTGATCTGCATAAATTGCAATGTTGTCGTTGAGTACCCGCAGCAGTTAGACCGCGCTTTTGCATGTGGAACAGTATTTTTTCATGAGATCAGACTAGCACCTTGTCTAATTAAGGCCTAAATCATCTCACAGTCCAATTAAGGACAAGCTTACAGAGAAATTGAACTGCCATGATGTTACTTAGCTCATTGCAAGAGAGTTTGCGCTAAGCGTCTGCTTGATGTTATTTTGCCCAGAGTCAGCCCAAAGGGCTGACTCTGTTAAGCCCCATTAGGCTGCCGCTTCGTCCATTAATTCCATATCTTTACTAGTCATCAATTTCTCGATGTCTACTAGGATGAGCATGCGTTCATCTACGGTGCCCAAGCCAGTAATGTAGCGCGTATCCAGTGTGGTGGATAGCGAAGGGGCCGCTTTGATTTGATCGAGTTCTAAGGTCAACACGTCAGAAACACTATCCACTACGACACCGACGACTCTGTGGTTCAAATTTAGAATGATAACGACGGTTAATTCATTGTAAGTTACATTGCCGAGATTGAATTTAATTCGCAAATCAATAATTGGTACGATGATGCCACGCAGATTGATCACTCCCTTTATGAAAGACGGGGTGTTCGCAATGACAGTTACGGCATCGTAGCCACGTATCTCTTGCACCTTGAGAATGTCGATGCCGTATTCTTCATTCCCCAGTGTAAAAGTGAGATACTCACCTCCCGCTGAGCCACTTGTGTTAGTGGTGTTCGCTTCTGTATTCATAGTATTCTCCTTGTTGCATTATTCTATTAACGCTGGGGATGTTGCATTGAGCATTAATAGCGCTTTATTAAGGTATTTGTAGCTTACTAGAATTCTTCCCACTCTTCATTTGCTTTTGGGGTTTTTTTAGGTAGGGCTTTGGGTGCTGCGCTAGTTTTATTAGGTGGCGGAGTCCTTCTGATGGGAGTTGTAGTTTTGCGCTTTACCACTTGCCTAGGGCTAGCAGATTCTTCGCTAAGTTTAAAGCGACTGACAACATCTGTCATGTTCATCGCTTGCTCCTCCATCGCCTCGGCCGCCGCCGCCGCTTGTTCAACCAATGCTGCATTTTGCTGGGTCACTTCATCCATTTGGGTGATGGCTTGGTTTACCTGCTCAATTCCTTGACTCTGTTCAGTAGATGCAGCGGTGATCTCAGCCATGATGTCAGTCACGCGCTTAATGCTTTCTACAATTTCGTCCATGGTCTTGCCAGCCTGAGTCACTTGAGATGTGCCACTTTCAACTTTAGAAACACTGTCGGTAATCAGTGTTTTGATTTCTTTTGCTGCATTGGCAGAGCGTTGAGCTAGATTGCGTACTTCAGCTGCGACTACGGCAAAACCACGCCCTTGCTCTCCTGCACGTGCAGCTTCAACTGCCGCATTTAAAGCAAGAATGTTGGTTTGGAATGCAATGCCATCAATTACACTAATAATGTCTGCAATCTTATTGGAGGACTCGCTGATTTGCGCCATAGTGGAAACAGATTCTCGTACTACTTCTCCGCCTTTGGTTGCAACACTTGAAGATGAGAGTGCTAGTTGATTGGCTTGCTTAGCATTTTCAGCATTTTGCTTTACGGTAGAAGTCAGCTCTTCCATGCTTGCTGCGGTTTCTTCTAAGCTGGATGCTTGTTCCTCAGTGCGTTGCGAAAGATCAGAGTTGCCCGCAGCAATTTCTTTAGACGCATTGCCAATGGTGTCGCTACTTTCCTTAATGGTCTCAAGCACGTCTAGCATGCTTTGCACCAGAGAGTTAACGCCAGAACAAAGTGCTTCTAATGCGCCCGTTTTTCCTTCCATCGGAATGCGCTGGGTCAGATCGCCATCTTGAGCGGCTTCGACCACGGTTTGTGTCTGCTCCACTGCTTCATTTAAGGCTTGCGTAGCTTTAACTTGTTCAGTTACATCAATGGCAAACTTTACAACTTTAAAAGGTTTGCCATTGGCATCCATGATGGGGTTATAGGATGCTTGAATCCAGGCCTCTTTGCCGCCTTTTCCTATACGTTTATATTGTGCGGCATCATATTCACCACGACCCAATTTGGCCCAGAATTCACGGTATTCCGTACTTTCACGATAAACTGGATCTACAAAGATCCTATGGTGCTGCCCTCTGACTTCATCTTGTGTATAACCAAGGGTTTTTAAGAAATTGTCGTTCGCCGTTAGAATCACCCCGTCAAGACTAAACTCAATCACGGCCATGGATTTATTGATGGCAGATAGCTGTCCTTCAAAGTTAGCATTTTGCATTTTCTGCTGAGTGATGTCGCTGGCGAATTTGACAACTTTGTAGGGCTTGCCATTGACATCCATGATGGGGTTGTAGGAGGCTTGAATCCAGACTTCTTTACCATCCTTGGTGATACGCTTGTATTGCCCCTCATCAAATTCACCTCGCCCTAATTTATCCCAAAATTGGCGATACTCGGCACTTTCACGGAAGCTTGGATCAACAAACATTCTATGGTGTTGTCCCTGAATTTCTCCGAGCGTGTATCCAAGTAAACCCAAGAAGTTTTCATTGGCCGTGAGAATTTTTCCGTCTAGAGAAAATTCAATTGTTCCCATCGATTTATCAATGGCAGATAGCCTGCCTTTCATGTCTTGCATTAGGGTATTTTGCTTTGCTTCCGCAGTCGCTTTTTCTCCGCCGCCAAAAATAGCATCGATGATTCTCATGATTTTTCTCCTAATTGATTGGGCCATTTAATATTTTTATAGTGAATTAGCTTTAAGAGGCCTTCCATAGTTAAGTAACGGATGACGCTTATACTAACGTAATGCGTTTTGTCGCTTCCAGATGTTAGTGTCGTCGACTAATGGGACTCAAAGTAGATTTAATAGTTCCTCCGATTGGTTCGGTATTGCGAATGCTATATTTTATTTCAACATTACACCCAAAAACTTTCGGTGTAAATGAGATGTCTGTGCTAGGGGTTCAGCCTTAAGAATGAGCTGCAAGGATGAGCTTAAAAAATGCGCAAACAGTGTTGACTCTATGCATAATTCAGCTATAGTCGCATTGACTCAATGATTTATTGATATTTATCAATAAAAACTAGCTGTTGGAAGCAGTTTTATCCTTCTGGGCTAGGTATGCTGTAAAGCTTGTGATGTTTGCTGTGAAGGAAAAGTAGTGTGTTGGAAGCGCATGCGTGCTTTGCATTCTCAGTTGCAATGACTTTGAACTTGTCATTTTTCGGCATGTTGAAGGTGTGTTAGTGGATTGTTCTATTTCGTTTACTTTTAAGGGGGGGTTGAAATGGCGGGGTCAAAGAAAAAATCAGCGGTAAAGAAGCATGCAAAAATTAAGAAATCAGGATCTAAAAAAAATTCGTCAACTAAAAAACCTGTCGAATCTAAGAAATCAGCGGCTGTAAAGGTAGTTTCAGCTAAGAAGCAAGTGGCGCCAAAACCGCTCGTGGCTGCAGCGAAACCAGCCGCCGCAACGAAATCCGCCGCAGTGAAATCCGCCGCAGTGAAACCCGCCGTAGCGAAGCCCGCCGTAGCGAAGCCCGCCGTAGCGAAGCCCGCCGCAACGAAACCCGCCGCAGTGAAACCCGCCGTAGTGAAATCTGCCGCAACGAAGTCCGCCGTAGCAAAGCCCGCCGTAGCTAAGCCCGCCGTAGTGAAATCTGCCGCAGCGAAATCCGCCGCAGCGAAACCAGCAGCAGCGAAACCAGTTGCAGCGAAACCAGTTGCTGTTAAGAGACCCGTAGCTGCTAAAAAGTCAGTGGCAAAGCAAGTTGCGGCTAAGAAGTCGGTATCTCCAGCGTCTGTACGCCCTGCAGCGACTTGGCCATTCCCGACCCCTAGTATCGGTAAATTAAAATAATGTGGTCGTGAGCTGGTTCCTAATAACACCAGAGGTTGGCTCACTGTTGGTCTTGCTAGTTGCTGTGCAAAGCTTCCCCTGACAGCAGTGATAGTGGGCATAATTAGCCCTTAATATTTTCCGTGCATTTTGCTATTGATGCTGTATAGCTCACCTCTTCCGTATGTTGTGAATGCTGGCGATTACTATGCCGCTATTGAGGAATTGCCTTGGGCGATTTGGCTGGATAGTGGCGGAATGGATCGTTACGACATACTTGTTGCGCAGCCAATTACGACCCTAGTTACTTTGGGTTTGAATACCACAATTGAAAATGTTACAGGGGTGCGCGTATCAGATGATGATCCATTTGATTTGCTGCGCGAACAGCTCGGCCCTCATATATCGAGCATTCCAGATATTCCATTTGCTGGCGGTGCGCTAGGCTATTGGGGCTACGATTTGTCTCGTCAATGGATGGGTGTGGCAGAACGAAATGCAAACACAGACGACTTGCCAGATATGGCGGTTGCTATCTATGATTGGGCGATATTGATTGATCATCAGGAACGAGAGGCGCGTCTGGTATCACGACTGTGTTCATCGGAAACACTGAAGGTTCTTCCGAGCATTTTGGAGCGGCTACACCGTAAAGCTGTTATAAAAAACAATAATTTCAGTGTGTTAGCTCCTGTGCAATCTAATCTTTCACAAGATGATTACAACATTGCATTTGAACAAATACAGGATTATTTGATTGCAGGGGACTGTTATCAAGTTAATTTAGCACAGCGCTTTACGGCCCCAGTGTCAGGAGATGTGTTGCAAGCCTATATGAGTATGCGTGCTATTACCCCTTCGCCTCATTCTGCCTTTCTCAACTTGCCGCAGGCGCAAATTCTTAGCGTATCACCCGAACGGTTTTTGCAGCTTCGGGATGGCAAGGTGGAAACCAAACCAATCAAAGGAACGCGTAAGCGTGGTAATAATGTGGGGCATGATGAGCAATTAATAGCTGATTTGCGTAGCAACAAGAAAGATCGGGCAGAAAATCTGATGATTGTCGATTTGCTACGTAATGATTTAAACAAAAATTGTGCACCAGGTTCTGTGCAAGTGGATAATTTATTCGAAGTAGAGAGCTATGCAAACGTCCATCATTTGGTGAGCAAGATTACTGGTACGCTCGCTTCCGAAAAAGATGCCTTGGCATTGTTGCGGGATTGTTTTCCTGGTGGCTCGATTACGGGTGCGCCTAAAAAACGTGCGATGGAAATTATTGAACAGTTAGAGCCACATAGACGTGGGGTATATTGTGGCTCGATAGCTTATATTGGCTGGGATGAGCAGATGGATAGCAGCATAGTAATTCGTACATTGATCTGTTCAAATGGCATAATTAACTTTTCAGTTGGCGGCGGAATCGTGTCGGATTCAACTGCGGCAGAAGAATATCAGGAGACACTCGATAAAGCAGCGGGTATATTCAAAATGCTCGCCTTGTACGGCGACACTAGCCGTACATTAAAGTAACTTGTTTGATGTGAATTGGAGCGGTTTTGATGCAAAAGGGCTCTAAAGTGACTAGTAAAAATCATCTGAATTGCAGATTACATCGAAAAACAGTCATCTATTTGATATTATGCTGATACTTGTATGGGTATAAGCTGCTGCTTGGACGCAAACTTCGCACGAAGGATATATCTCTGCTGTTGCAGAAGTGACTTAAAAGAATGAATTATTGTTGAATTTTGGTGATTTAGATTGAAGCGCAGAAATGCCACAAAATTTCGGCACTACTCCTTTGCAGCAGAAAGATAATAGATTGCTAGGATATGAAAATTAAAAGTGAGTGGACTTTAATGGAGCTTGAGTTATGTTGGTAATTATTGGGTACCTTATAGTGTGTGGCAGCGTTTTTGGCGGCTTCGCGATGGCCGGCGGACATTTGGCCGCATTGCTTCAGCCCATCGAGTTGTTAATGATTGGAGGAGCTGCTGCAGGGGCATTTCTGGTCGGAAACAACGGCAAAGCAATCAAAGCTACCTTAAAGGCATTTCCTTCAGTTTTTAAAGGCTCGAAATATTCCAAGGACAGTTATATGGAATTGATGGCACTGCTTTATGAGCTGCTTGGGAAGGTTCGTAAAGAAGGCCTGATGTCTATCGAAAACGATGTTGAGAATCCAGATGAAAGTCCTATTTTTGCAAAATATCCAAAAATAGCTTCAGATCACCATATAGTCGAGTTCATCACTGATTATCTTCGCATTATGGTAAGTGGCAATCTTAATGCGATGGAAATTGAAAACTTAATGGATGTCGAGATCGAAACGCACCATCACGAAGCTTTGGCTCCATCTCATATTATCGCGAAACTCGGTGATGGTATGCCTGCATTCGGTATCGTTGCCGCAGTTATGGGTGTGGTGCATACGATGGAATCGGTTGGCATACCGCCCGCCGAGTTGGGTATGTTAATTGCCCACGCCTTAGTGGGTACATTTTTGGGGATATTGCTGGCCTATGGTTTTGTGGGGCCGTTGGCCAGCTTGCTTGAGCAAAAAGCAGATGAATCTTCAAAGATGTTTCAAACCATTAAAATAACATTGCTGGCGAATCTAAATGGCTATGCGCCAGCAATGGCCGTTGAATTTGGACGTAAAGCATTGATGTCTACAGAGCGTCCAGGCTTCATAGAGTTGGAAGAGCATGTGAAGCAAAAACGTTAAGCCTGAGAAGGGGGGTGGAGAAAATCTCTGCACTCTTGAGTTAAAAAGAGAATTCAATTTGTCCTGCTTTTTTAAATCATTCATCTTTTCTGATTCTCTAATTTAAAGAATTAAACGGACCAAGTCATGTCGACTGAAGAAAAACGACCGATAGTCATTAAGCGCATTAAAAAAGTAACAGGTGGAGCCCATGGTGGTGCATGGAAAATTGCCTATGCTGACTTCGTTACGGCGATGATGGCTTTCTTTTTGTTGATGTGGCTATTGGGGTCGACAGCGAAAGGGGACTTGAATGGTATTTCTGAATACTTCAAAACTCCGCTCAAAATTGCCATGCTTGGCGGTGATGGTAGTGGTGATGCGACAAGTGTCATTAAAGGAGGGGGGCAAGACCTGACCCGAACTGCGGGGCAAGTGAAAAAAGCAGATGTACTAGTCGATAAAAAAGTGGTCAGCCTTAAAGCCTCGATCGCAGAAATGATGCGTATGCAAAAGAGCAAAGAGCTAGATAAGCTCAAAGCACTTAAAGCAAAAATTGAGAAGGCAATTAGTGAAAATCCTAAGTTAGCAAAATTTAGGGATCAAATTCTGCTCGATATCACCAGCGAGGGGTTGCGCATTCAAATTGTGGATAAAAAAAATCGACCAATGTTTAAGCTGGGCAAGTCAGAGTTGGAAAACTATACCAAAGAGATATTGCACGAAATTGGCAAGACCATGAATTCATTGCCCAACAAAGTTAGTCTAAGTGGACATACGGACGCGCTTCCATTTTCTTCTGATAGGAAAGGTTTCAGTAATTGGGATCTTTCCTCTGAACGTGCAAATGCATCACGCCGTGAGTTGGTTGTGGGCGGGATGGATGAGCGTAAAGTGGTGCGTGTAGTAGGCATGGCATCCGCAGTGCTGTTTGATAAAACTGATCCGTATAACCCGATTAACCGCCGTATTAGTATTATTGTCATGAACAAAAAAGCGGAAGAGGCTGCAAGCCATGATGGTGGAGAAGTGCAAGTCGATAACAAGTCCACTGCCTCTGCACTAGGGGCAAGTGGGGTGGCCTCCGTTCCTGTCACCGTCCCTGTTACATCATTAGTTCTCAGTTCTGCGCCAAGCGCTACCTCACCTCAAGTTCCCTCCGCTCACTAAATCCTTTCCATCGCAGTGAAACGCTAGCGAAGTGCTAAAAAGCACTTCTATTCCTCGAATTGCCGACTAATAAAAAGAGATAAAGTTAGCAACATGTCTGAACGTCAAGAATAAATTAAAGATTTAGTATGAATGGTCGTTATAAGAGCTAAGGCTGGAGAAGTTTCAAATGAAGAATAATATTGGGGGGGCAGTAAAATGATTAATTGGTGGGGTGCGTTGTCACTAAAAAATAAGCTGCAGATACCGATTCAAATCATATTGGTAATTATCATGGTGATTACCCAGCGTTGGGCATTAGGCCAGTTTGAGGATCGTATTTTAATTGAAACCGAAGCTAAAGCTAAAGTTACCGCTGATGGCGTAATTAACGGGCTGAATATGCTGATGATTAACGGCATTATTAGTGACGAGGATCAGCGCAAACTATACATAATGAAAATGGGCTCATCTGAAAAAGTGGAAGAGTTGCGCGTGATTCGCAACAAGCCTGTGCAAGATCAATTCGGCCCCGGACTCCCTCAGGAGCAGCCAGTTGATGATATGGATAGAGCCGCGCTTAATACAGCGCAAGTGCAAGTTAAATTGAGCCACGCCAACGACAAAGACACCCTGCGCGTTATCGTTCCTTTTATTGCCAAAAAAGAATTTCGTGGCACCAACTGTCTGCAATGTCATCTGGTACCGGAAGGCACGGTTAATGGTGCCGCCAGCATCACTTTGAACATGCACGAAGAATATACGCTATTGGAAGAGGCTAGTCTGTGGTTATGGGCGGGTCAATTGCTGCTGCAAGTAATCCTGTTTTTTGTCATAAGCTGGATTATAAATCGCGTTATTGGTCCGACCAAAGAATTGCAACAAACCATGCTTAAGATGCAGACGGATGGTGATTTGACCAAACGTGTGCCAATCCGTAGTAAAGATGAAATTGGTCAGACGGGGATGGCCTTTAATGAAATGGCTAGTAATTTCCAGAGCATAGTCGGGCAGATGCATGGCTATGCCGATCAGGTGGTTGACTCGGCTCATACTCTTGCTTTAGATACGGAAAATATCGTATCGGGCTCGCAGCGTCAAAGCGATGCCGCTAGTAACACAGCTAGCGCTGTAGAGGAAATGAGTGCCAGCATCACTTCTGTGGCGGACACCGCGAGTCAAGTGGCGAATCTCTCGACGGAAAGCATGGAGCGCGCGAACAAAGGCCAAACAAACCTGAATGACATGATGGGTGAACTCGCGCAAGTCGAAGCTGCCGTACTTATGATGGCTGATTCGGTGAGTGCTTTCGTGAAAAGTACACAAAGCATTACCAGTATGACTCAACAGGTGCGCGACATTGCTGAGCAAACCAATTTGCTGGCATTGAATGCGGCAATTGAAGCAGCTAGAGCAGGAGAGCAGGGGCGTGGTTTTGCGGTGGTGGCGGACGAAGTACGTAAACTGGCTGAGAAATCCGCTGACTCGGCCAGCCAAATTGACATTGTTACCAAAACCTTGGGCGACCAAAGTGAGCAAGTAGAGCGTAATGTTCAGAGTGGTTTGCAATCACTACAAAGTAGTCAGAAGCATATGCAAGAAGTGGCCGAAGTGTTGGTGCAAGCCAATGAAGCGGTAATCCGTGTGAATGTAGGTGTGGATGACATTAGTTCCTCTGTGGAAGAACAAAAGCGTGCTAGCGAGGAAATAACGAAGAATGTAGAACATATCGCTGACATGGCAGAATCAAACCACGTTTCGGTACAGGGCGCTGTGCGGGCGGTAGCTACGATGGAGCAAGTGGCAGCGCAATTGAAGCAGAGCGTTGAACACTTTAAAGTTTAATGTGTAGAAAGGATTCGGGAATAATTAAGTAGAGTGACGCAATACGAAATATGGTTTTATTTAATTCCGAATCCTTAAAGCTAGGAGCAAAAAATGAAAATCTGGTGGCATAAACTCTCATTAAGAAACAAGTTGCAAATACCAATACAAGTAGCTTTGCTCTTGGTGTTGACGGTTGCCCAAACATGGGTGATGAGCCAGTTTAAAGAAAAAATGTTCCTCAGTGCGGCCCAAAATGCACAGGGTAGTGCGATGCAGTCTTTTCTTGCTTTGAACGGCATGATGTTAAACGGCAGTATCAGTGATAAGGGAACGCGTGCTACTTATCTTAAAAAAATGCGCAGTCAGGACGGCGTGATTGATTTTCATCTAGTGCGTAGCAAGGCTGTATCAGATGCCTTTGGAGCCGGACTGCCCGAAGAAAATTTGAGCGATGAGCTAGATCGTGTTGCAATTGCTGCCAATAAGGTGCAGACAGAGGTACATGCTGAAGGTGTTCATAGTGTGCGTGTCGTAGTGCCAATTCCCGCTAAACAAAATTTTCATGGCACTGACTGCCTGCAGTGTCATCTCGTGCCTGAAGGTGCTGTGACAGGCGTAGTTAGTCTAACGCTCAGCTTAACAAATGAGAAAAAAGACTTGGATATATTGAATGTTCAGCTATGGATTGGACAACTAGGATTGCAGGTATTGTTGTTTTTCTTGATCGGTGGATTGATTCGAAATGTTACTGAACCAGCGCACAAGCTTGAACAGACTATGTTGTACATCAAGGCTAATGGGGATCTATCCAAACGTGCGCCAGTCACTAGTGGGGATGAAATTGGGCGTATTGCAGGTGTGTTCAATGCACTATTAGATAACTTTCAGCAGATTGTCTCCCAAGTACATGATCACGCTACGCAGGTTAGTGTGGCGGCTGTGCAACTAGCTTCTAGCGCAGAGCAAGTGGCTGATAATTCACACAGCCAAAGTGATGCTGCAATAAATGCGACCAGTGCGGTTGAAGAAATGAGTGTCAGCATTGCAGAAGTTGCAGAAGTGACAAAGGAAGTCGCACATTTGTCTCAAGATAGTTTAGTCCGTGCTAATAGCGGTCAGCAAAATCTGCAACAGATGATGGATGAGATTAATCGTGTGGAAAGTGCGGTTAAGCATATGGACGAAACGGTTGAGGCCTTTGTTCAGAGCACGCAAAGTATTACCAGCATGACCCAGCAAGTACGTGAAATTGCGGATCAAACCAATTTGTTAGCTCTGAATGCAGCAATTGAAGCGGCGCGCGCCGGAGAGCAAGGGCGCGGATTTGCCATAGTAGCAGACGAGGTGCGCAAACTGGCAGAAAAATCATCTCAATCGGCTAGCGAAATTGATGTGATTACCAAGACATTGGGTGAGCAAAGTGTGCAGGTTGAGAATGGCGTACAGAGTGGCCTGCAATCTTTGCAGGCGAGTCAGAAGCATATCCAAAGTGTTAACAAGGTACTTGCAGAGTCGAATGAGTCGGTCAATGGCGTAAACCACGGCGTGGACAACATCACGGCATCGGTGGATCAGCAGAAACATGCTAGTCAGGAAATTGCGCGCAATGTGGAAAATATCGCGAACATGGCGCAAGGGAATCATGTCGCTGTTCAACAAACGGTGCAAGCGGTAAAGGAAATGGAACGACTTGCAGCGGCATTGAAGGATAGCGTTGGGCGATTTAAAGTTTAAATATGCGGTAGAAACATCGAAATAGCGGGGAAGTGCAAGCTTATTCCTTAGATGAAGATGTGTGAGTGTGAAGTAAAAAGGTAGATGTAGAGAACGGCAGATTTTTGCTAAGTTAAAAATCATTGGCTATCAGTTTGAAATTGGTAGAGGAGAAAAACATGTTAAGCAATATGACAATCAAATCACGCTTGATAACGCTGGTAACAGTAATCACTGTGATCAGTTTAGGCATTGTAGTTTCTGCCTACATTGGGTTTACCAAATTGCAGTCTGAGACTAAGGATATCGCTGATCGCCGTATGCACTTGGTGCATACTGTGAATAAGATTATGTATGCATTGGCTGACGAACGTGCACAACTCATGCTGGCGTTACAGCACAATCCAGAAAATAAAGTAGCTAAGCGGCATGAGAATCATCCAATTACAAAGCACTTTGATCTAATTCAAACTGACAAAAATAAGTTGGAAGAGTACTTCGCCGATATGGATGGAAGAGTAACAAGCGTAGAAGGAAGGGCGTTATTAGAGAGGTTGCTAACTGCTAGAAAAGCCTATGGAACTGAAGGGCTGTTGCTTGCCGAGGATGCCTTAAAAAAAGGAGATTACGAAGAAGCTGAGAAATTGTTATTGACTCAAGTTAATCCGGCTCTGGAGAAAGTAACGGAAGCAGGTAATGCCGACGCTGAGCATGAAGCTAGAGAGGCGCATAAAGCTTTGCAACGAGCTATCGCTTCTGCCCATACTTCTGAAGTGATTTTAGTGGTCGGAATGCTGCTTACCATAATTGTAGGTGGCGGACTGGGATACTCAGTGATCTCTGGTGTGGCTAAATCTACTAGTGATATGAACAGAGCGATGTCGCAGACCGCCGCTGATGGCAATCTGGCGCGGCGTGTACCAGTGTATGGTTCGGATGAGGTTGCTCAGTCGGCGATTGCTTATAATTCGCTGATAGATAGTTTCCGCGAAGTCATTGCTCATGTGCATCGCAGTGCGGAAAGTGTAATTGAGACAGCGATGCAACTTTCAACTTCCTCTACGCAAATCACTCAAGGTTCGCAGGCACAAAGCGAGGCGGCAGCGTCTACAGCTGCTGCTGTAGAAGAAATGACTGTCAGCATTACCTCGGTTTCTGAAAACACTAATGAAGTGCGCAAACTATCCGAGCATAGTCTGGAAAAAAACCGCGAAGGCAATCTCAGCACTGCTGAAATGATTAAAGATGTTGGTCAGGTCGAAGCCACGGTGAACCTGATTGCCAGCTCGGTGAATGAATTTATCACCAGCGCACGCACCATCGCTAGCATGACTCAACAAGTAAAAGATATTGCCGACCAGACCAACCTGTTGGCGCTTAATGCAGCAATCGAAGCGGCGCGAGCCGGAGAGCAAGGTCGTGGGTTTGCGGTGGTGGCAGATGAGGTGCGTAAGTTGGCAGAGAAGTCTGCGCAGTCGGCAGGAGAGATTGATAGCATTACTCAGTCTCTGGAACAACAATCGACTTCGGTAGAAAAATCGGTGCAGGATGGTTTGCGCTCACTACAGTCTACCCACGATCATGTGGACGAAGTATCTAATGTGCTGGAAGAAGCGGGTAAAGCGGTGGAGAAATCCAGTGCCGGAGTTAATGACATTGCCTCATCAGTGTCGGAGCAATCTCTGGCCAGTAATGAGATCGCGCGCCATGTAGAACGTATTGCGCAAATGGCCGAAGAAAATCATGCCGCGATAGCCCAGTCTGAGCAAGGTGTCTTGAATTTGAGTGGCTTGGCACGAGAGCTGCAGGATGCAGTAAGTAAATTTAAAGCTTGAGAAACAAGGTGAAGGGTGGTTTAGCCTGTTGAATATTGGATGCAAGGGTTTCACTCTTCCCAGAATTAATAAGTAGTGAATTTGATATTGGTGGTTTAGATAGGAGGGCATGATGTCCGATTTGTTAAGAAATATTGATGCACGTACCAAGCTGGCAGGGAACAACAAGCTTGAAATCTTGATGTTCACGCTAGGCTTCGATGCGCGCAGCCAGCGACGTGAAACTTACGGCATTAACGTGTTTAAAGTGCGTGAAGTGATGCGCGTGCCTGAGATCACTCAGTCACCTGAGATGCCGGCTGCGGTAGAGGGTATGGTGAGTTTGCGCGGTTCATTAGTGCCAGTGATTGACCTAGCTAAATATGTCGGTGTGCAAGTGGATGAGAAGCCAACCATTATGATTGTGACCGAATACAATGGTCATACGCAGGGTTTTTTGGTTGAGGCGGTGGACACTATCTTACGCTTGGATTGGTCGTCGATGCGCGTCCCACCTGACATGCTCAATTCACAAACAGGAGGATTGGTTACCGCTGTTACAGAGCTTGCAGATAAACGTCTTGTAATGATGATGGATGTAGAGAAGGTTTTGGCTGAGACGGGACATTTTGGGGATGATGATTTGATTGCTAAAAGTGTTCAACCGATCAATTTGCCGAATCGCACGGTATTTTTTGCTGATGACTCTTCAGTGGCACGCAAGCAAATTGAGAAGACATTGGAGGCCATGAATGTGCAATATATTTCTGCCGTAAACGGTAGTCGTGCATGGGCTGAATTAAAGAAAATTGCCGATTCGGCTGAAGCTTCCCACATTCCGGTGCGTGACATGATTCAAGTCATACTCACTGATGTTGAAATGCCGGAAATGGACGGTTATATGCTGACACGCAAGATTAAAGAAGATCGACGCTTTAAGGGAATTCCTGTCGTCATGCACTCATCGCTATCGAGTGATTCAAACCAGCAGTTGGGAAAAGCGGTCGGTGTGGATGAGTATGTGCCGAAATTTGAACCGCAAAAATTGGCGCAGGCTCTTACGCGCTTGCTTACTTGATTAGGAGACGAACATGTCCTCAACGGAATTAACACAAAATAACAACGATGACGGTGTATTTGATGCTGTAGATGCGCGCACCAGTCTGGCAGGTTCCAACAAGATGGAAATTTTGCTTTTTTCCATCGGATCGAACGAGGTGTTTGGTATCAACGTGTTTAAGGTGAAGGAAGTTACGCGTGGTGTGCGCATCACTAAGACACCCAATATGCCGCATGGTGTGGATGGTATTGTAAGTTTGCGTGGCCACGTTATGCCAGTTCTAAATCTGTCGGGCTTTATGGGGCTGGGTGAACCCAGCGAACAAAGCGTCATGATGGTTGCAGAGTATAGCCGCCATGTGCTGGGCTTTTTAGTGCGAGATGTAGATCGCATTATTCGTGTCGACTGGAACAAAGTGCGTGCGGCTGAAGGCATGGTGAGTGGTAACTCGCATTTGATTACAGCTATTACAGAGTTGCCCAATGGTGAACTGGTGTCAATTTTGGATGTTGAGCAGATTATGGCCAGTGCGTTTGGTGAAGATGTGGTCGGCGCGGTGGAGAAAGTCGAAGGAGGGCATGAAAAGTCCGTCTTTTTCGTAGATGACTCTGCGGTCGCTCGTAAGAAAATAGCGGAACTGTTAGACAAGTTAGGCGTGAAGCACGTGCAAGCACATAACGGACTTGAAGGCTGGGAGCGTTTGCAAGGACTGGCAGAATCGGCAAGCAACTCAGGATATGACCTGCAAACCCAAATACAGGTGATATTGGTGGATGCGGAAATGCCGGAAATGGATGGCTATGTGTTAACCCAGCATATAAAAGCTGATCGACGTTTTGACAATATTCCGGTGGTGATGCATTCATCGCTATCTTCGGAAGCGAATCGATCCATGGGTAAGCGTGTAGGTGTTGATTATTACGTACCAAAGTTTGATGCATCAATGTTGGCCGAGACTTTACGGCCGTTGTTGTAAATTTGAAAAGTGAAAAGTGAAATGTAGCGAAGTTTTTTCGTTTCACATTTAACAGATTTATCTTCACCTTTCACAGCTGTTAAGGAGGACATTGTGGCTGATCCGAATATGAAAATACTGGTGGTGGACGATTTTTCGACGATGCGAAGAATTGTACGCAACTTATTAAAGGAACTGGGCTTCGCCAATGTTCAAGAAGCAGAGGACGGTGTCGAAGGCTTGAATAAATTGCGCGGTGAAGGCAATTTTGAATTTGTCGTATCCGACTGGAATATGCCGAACATGACTGGCATCGAATTGCTGCGCCATATTCGCGCCGATGAAAAGCTAAAACATCTTCCCGTCCTAATGGTGACTGCGGAAGCTAAGCGCGAAAATATTATTGAAGCGGCACAAGCAGGGGCTTCTGGCTATGTAGTCAAGCCGTTTACGGCAGCTACGCTAGACGAGAAGCTGAAGAAGATATTTCTAACCATGCAGAAGTGAGAGACACCATGACAAATAATACAAATGATTCCGACGATCTCGAAGCGCTATTCGACAGCATTGCCGCCCAAGGTGACACTGATAAGGCTGAAGCATCTGAAGTTGCGCCTCAGCCTGTAGCAAAAGCTGAGCCAGTGGAGCAGGAGCCGGTGATCAATCAAATTGGGCATATGACTCGCGCCTTGCATGAAAGCCTGCGCGAACTTGGTTTCGATAAAAACTTGGAAAAAGCGGCGAATGCAATTCCTGATTCGCGAGACCGTCTTAACTATATTGCAACAATGACACAGCAAGCAGCAGAGCGCGTATTGAATGCTACAGAGGCAGCGCAGCCGATAGTAGAAAAAATTGAAGGCGAAGCCTCGCATTTGTCTGCTGAATGGCAAAAGTTATTTGAGCAAAAACTAGATGCTGAGCAGTTCAAGCAGTTGGCGACGCGTACTCATGCTTATCTGGTGGAAGTGCCGAAGCAAACCAAAGCAACCAATGCTTATCTGACGGAGATCATGATGGCGCAAGATTTTCAAGATCTTACAGGGCAAGTTATTAAAAAAATCATCGAGGTTACACAGCAGATGGAACAGCAGTTGCTGTCATTGCTTGTTGAGAATGCGCCTGCATCGGTAAAGATTGACAGCGGCTTGTTGAACGGTCCAGTCATTAATTCTGAGGGGCGTAGCGACGTGGTTACCAGCCAGGCTCAGGTTGACGATTTGTTGGACAGCTTAGGATTTTAAACGCGGGTTTTGGATTCAGGGCAGGGGAGAAGGTTTGTTTAAGCTGTGATCCTTGATCCTGATTGTGTTAGCAACAGCGGTTATAAGAACATTTTCTGCAAGGGTGCGGAGTGTTGGGTCGCTAGAAATATTGGAGTTCTAAAATGAACGACTTCACAGGAATGGAAGAGTTGTTGCAGGATTTTCTTCTGGAAGCATCTGATTTGCTTGACGACGTTGACAGCAAGTTGATGGTATTGGAGAAAGACCCGCACGATAAGAATACGCTGAACGTGATCTTTCGCGGCTTTCACACCATCAAAGGTGGCGCGGGGTTTTTGAATGCAACGGAGTTGGTGACTTTGTGTCATTTAACCGAAAATCTTTTCGATAAATTGCGAAACGAAGAGTTGCAACTTAATCCTGGCTTGCTGGATGTCATTCTTGCTGCAACCGGTGAGGTGAAGTTGATGTTTAATGACTTAGGGCGAAGTGTTCAGCCGAAAAGCGCTCCTCAGCCTATTTTGGACGCATTGTCTGAGGCTCTGGAGGGTAAGGAGGTGTCGCTAAATGAGGCAGATCAAGAGCCCGCAGCACCCGTTGTTCCGGAAGTTTCTACTGCATTGCAAAATGCAGCGCAAAACGGCCCAGATTGGAACGCGCTATATCAAGTTGTCGTGGGGGGTGTTGCCGCGCCCGTCGCGCCGCCTGCAACTCCGGCAGTGGCTCCGGTAGCAACGCAGGCAGAGATTGACGAAGAAAAGCTCAAGCAAAGCGCATTTGGTCGACGCAATGAGGATGTGCCTGGACGTGCGGCACCTTCCACAGCGCGGCGCGAAACTGAGCCTGCTGCGAAAGATAACACCATACGAGTAGATACTGATCGCCTCGATCAAGTGCTTAATTTGTCGGGCGAAATCGGTTTGACTAAAAACCGTTTGACGCATCTGCGTAGTGATATTTTGCAAGGTCGTTCGGATGCGGAGACGCTCAAGTCTTTGGACGAGTCGGTTAGTCAGCTCGATATGCTGGTGGTGAGTTTGCAAAATGCAGTAATGAATACCCGTATGCAACCGATTGGGCGTTTGTTCAAAAAATATCCTCGCTTGGCACGTGATCTGGCGCGTCAATTGGGTAAAGATGTTGAGTTGGTATTGACTGGTGAAGAGACCGAGATCGACAAAACCATGATCGAAGATTTGAATGACCCGCTGGTCCACTTGGTGCGCAACGCGGTTGATCATGGTGTGGAAAGTGCTGAACAACGTGCATCCTCAGGAAAACCGGTGAAAAGCATGGTGTATCTGACAGCGCGTCAGGAAGGTGACCATATTCTCATCAGCATTGCCGATGATGGTAAAGGCATGCGTCCAGAAGTGATACGCAACAAGGCTATTGAAAAGGGATTGATTACCTTGGAAGCCGCTAGTTCGCTAGATGAAGCCGCTAGTTTAAACCTAGTGTTTCTGCCTGGCTTCTCGACTAAAGATGAAATTTCCAGTGTCTCAGGACGTGGTGTTGGTATGGATGTGGTGAAAACTAATATATCCAAACTAAACGGCACGATATCTATCGAATCTGAGCAGGGTCGTGGATCTACATTCACTATTGCTTTGCCGTTGACATTGGCTATCTTACCGGTGCTGTTGTTGCGCCTCAGTGACCAACCGTTTGCTGTGCCGTTGTCAATGGTGCGTGAAATTATGTCGGTAGCCCCCGAAGAGCAACAACTTATTTCCGGTCGTCCAACCATGGTGGTGCGTGGTGAAGTATTGCCCGTAAAGTCATTGTCTAATTTGATCGGCTGGGCGGACTCAGGTAAATCCGAAGTCGGTGTGTTGATGCAAGTTGGTAATCAGAGTTTTATTCTTACGGCTGACGGTTTTGCGGGCCATGATGATGTGGTTATCAAGTCGCTTGATACCTTCCGTCCTAAGGGGGTTGCGGGTGTCACCATGTCTAGTGAAGGTGAGATTGTACTTATCTTGGATGTGAAAGAATTGTTAGGTGACAGTGCTAATTAAAGGGGCAATAGTGCAGGTTTTGCAGTAGCGGGGATGTCTCGCGATGATTCACCTAGAAGAGAAGCAAAGTGAAAAGAGGTATACATGCTAGCCGAACTGAAACGAAAATTTAATTTGAGGCTGTTGGTCTTCATGAGTGTTATTGCGATCATCTCGATAGTAACGCACTGGATAATAGCGGGTACGATTTCGGCCTCAATTGAAACGGTGATTCATATCGGAATGATTGCTGCTATCTATATCTTCATACAAAGAGAAGCAGTCATAGTAGATAGGCGTGAAGAGGGCGCAGTTTCATCTCATCAGCAAAGCGCGGTGGAAAGTATCCTAATGCAGACGCATCCACAATTTGCCACGCACTTTGCTGGTGCAAATGCTGACTTGGGCCAAGTACAATCGCTATTAAGCGATGCGATTGCAAAGCTATTGGAAAGTTTTAGCGGTATGCAACAGCTTATTAATACCCAGCGTGATGTGGCGCTGAATATTTTAGGAGGCAACGCGGTTAATGGTCCGGAAAGCGAAAGCATGGAGGCATTTATTAATGCCACCTCCGATACGCTTAAGGAAATGGTGGGCAGCATCATCAATAACAGCAAAATTGCGATGGAACTGGTGGATAGAATGGATTCGGTTAAAACCCAGGTAACTGGGATTTTGGATGTTCTGGGCGAAATTGACGGTATTTCTAAACAAACTAATTTGCTGGCCTTGAATGCGGCGATTGAAGCTGCGCGGGCAGGTGAGACAGGTCGTGGATTTGCGGTCGTGGCAGATGAAGTCAGAAAGCTGTCCGGACGTGCGGAGCAGTTTAGTCGTCAGATACGTGTTAATGTAACTGACGTGCGGTCAGCTATTATCGAAGCAGAAATGTCAGTTAGTCAAATGGCTTCCTTGGATATGCAATTTGCTTTGGATTCAAAGAACAAAATTGATGGTACCTTGGTGCATGTCCAAGCGATGAACGAGAATATGGTGAGCGTCATTGAAGAGCAGAATCAGATTTCAAGCCAGGTTGACCAAGTGGTTGGGCACGCGATTACTTCTTTGCAATTTCAGGATATGGTGGGACAATTAATTCAGCACTCAAGCACACGTATTGGTAGTATGGAACAAGCATGGTTGCGTATGGGTGAGTGGGCAGATGAGGCGCAACGTGGGCAGGCTGTATCGAAAGAGCAAGTCGAACATATGCGCCAAGAGATAGATGAGATATTTGTCTCGGCAGATAGTTTGAGTGCAAACTCCCCCGTGCGGCAAGACAAGCTGGAATCTGGGGACATTGACCTGTTCTAGACTCTAATCTAATTAATTTAGCAGTGAGGAAATAATGGCAAAGACAATATTGAGTGTAGATGATTCAAGCTCGATTCGACAAATGGTGGCATTTACGTTGAAGAGTGCAGGTTACGAAATCATTGAGGCGGCGGATGGACAAGAGGGCTTGGATAAAGCCAAGATGAAAACCGTCAATCTGGTTTTGACCGACCAAAATATGCCGCGTATGGATGGTTTGACGCTCATTAAAAATCTGCGGGCAATGCCAGCCTATCGGAGTGTGCCAATTCTGATGTTAACGACTGAATCAAGCGATACGATGAAGGCACAGGGAAAAGCTGCTGGTGCAACGGGCTGGATCGTTAAGCCGTTTGATCCGCAAAAGCTATTGGAAGTAGTTAAAAAAGTCATAGGGTAATTTCACGAGAAGGTTAAAGAAGAGGCCGGGATGGAATGCAGAGGGTTTACCTTCTCCTTTCCCCTTAAACACACTAGGTGTACTCCCTTTGCCCTGCTCTTCTTTCTTCCCGTATTTTAAGAGGTAAGCAACTGCCATGAGTTTCGATCTTAGCCAGTTTTACCAAGTCTTCTTTGAAGAGACGGCGGAACATCTCGCCAATATGGAAAGCCTGCTTTTGGGATTGGATGTGTCCGATCCAAGTATGGATGATTTGAACGCCATATTCCGTGCCGCTCACTCAATTAAAGGCGGTGCCGGAACCTTCGGTTTTACCGATATGATAGAGGTGACGCACGTACTCGAAACTTTGCTCGACAAGTTGCGCAAACAGGAAATGTCGCCGACCAACGAAATGGTCAATGCCTTTTTGGAAGCGGGGGATGCCATTGCCATGCAACTGGCTGGACATCGCGATGCTAGTGAAGTGGATCAAGAGGTGGTTAAAAGTGCGCGCGCGAATCTGGAGCGCCTTTCTGCTCCGCCAGAGGAGAAGACTCCGTCACCTGCGCCAGTTGCCAGCGATCCACCTGCACCTCCTGCTCCACCAAAAGATGACGGCTACGGGTTTTTTGATGATGAGCCGCCGGTTGCTGAGTCCGAGCCAATTGTTAAGGCAGAACCTGACGTCGTGGTTGACGCTGATCCGGGTTATGGATTTTTTGATGACGCTCCTGCTGCCGCAGAGGTGGCAAGTACTCCAGCCGACGCTGATGCGGGTTATGGTTTTTTTGAAGAGACGCCAGTGCAAAAGGCGGAGCGAGAGAATGCGAGAGGTTATGGCTTTTTACAGGAGAAAAACCCAGACACCGAACAGGAGCCAGTTCCTGAAGCAGTTGAAAAAGCCGCCTCCCCTGCAAGTGTGGAAGAGCATCCCAAACTGGTGTCGGAGCAGGCACACCCCACCCGTCGTGCGGTGGATAAAACCCCTCCACCTGCCGCTGCTGAATCGTCAATCCGTGTGAGTGTAGAAAAGGTTGATCAGATCATTAATTTGGTGGGTGAGTTAGTGATCACTCAGGCAATGTTGACGCAATCTGCCTCTCAGCTCGACCCAGCGTTGGTAGAACGTTTGCAGAGTGGGCTGGGGCAGTTGGAACGCAATACCCGAGATATTCAAGAAGCGGTGATGGCAATCCGTATGTTACCTATTTCTTTCGTGTTTAGTCGCTTCCCGCGTGTGGTTCGGGATATGGCGAATAAGCTTAATAAAAAGATTGAGCTTAAAACACTAGGTGAGACTACAGAACTTGATAAAGGCTTGATAGAAAAAATTGCTGATCCACTTACCCATTTGATTCGCAATAGTTTAGATCATGGCATTGAGATGCCGGATAAACGTGTTGCCGCAGGCAAGTCAGCAAGTGGAACCATCACACTGAATGCATTCCATCAGGGGGGCAATATCGTCATTGAAGTGGCCGATGACGGTGGTGGATTAAGCCGCAGCAGAATCCTTGGTAAAGCCAAAGAGCGTGGCATGGATGTCACTGATGACATGCCGGACTCTGCGGTTTGGATGTTAATTTATGAAGCGGGGTTTTCTACCGCAGAAGCGGTGACTGATGTTTCGGGTCGTGGCGTTGGTATGGATGTGGTGAAACGCAACATCGCAGAATTGGGTGGGCGTGTTGAAATGGACTCGGCGGAAGGGTTCGGTACTCGAACTACGATCCGCTTACCGTTAACACTGGCAATATTGGACGGTTTGTCGATAGCGGTAGGAGGGCAAACTTTTATTGCGCCACTGGGTTCTATTGTTGAGTCTTTGCAGGTTAATGCGGAAGATCTTAAATCTGTTAGCGGAGAAGGCCATTTATTGCGCGTAAGAGGCGAGTATTTGCCTTTGCTGGCTTTGCATGAGGTATTCGGCATTCAGAATGCGGTTACTGACTTTACCAAAGGTATTGTCGTCATTATTGAAACTGAAGGTAAAAAAACCGCCTTGATGGTGGATGAGTTGCTCGGACAGCATCAAGTGGTTATTAAGAGTTTGGAATCCAACTTCCGCAAAGTGCGAGGTATTTCTGGTGCCACCATTATGGGCGATGGAAAAGTGGCATTGATATTAGATGTGTCTGCATTAGCAGCGAAGCATTTAATACGTAGTCACTAAAAACAACAAGTTTTGTATTATCGAGGAGAGTCAGAAAATGAATAATCTAACAATTAAAGCAAGGTTGATAGCGCTAATTGCTTTCTTATCCGTGCTACTGATCGTAATTGGTTCATACGGCTTATGGGGCATGTCTAGAACTAATGACGAATTACGTACGGTGTATGAAGATCGCACCGTACCCATGGGGCAATTAGACACGATTCTGCGTAATTTATTAAACAATCGTTTGGCTGTCGCCGACGGCATCATGATGCCAGACCATTCGAACAAATTTGCTGATGAAATGGATGGCAATATTGAAGCGATTGGCAAAACTTGGGAAATCTATATGGCAACGCACCATACTCCTGAAGAGGCGCTGCTAGCGGAGAAGTTTGGAGTTGAGCGAAAGAAATTTGTAGTGGAGGGGCTGCGTCCGGCGCAAGCGGCATTGCGTAAGCACGATATTACTTTAGCCAAAGAAATTTTGGAAAGTAAAATTATACCTCTTTATCTTCCTGTGCGCAAAGGAATTGATGCGCTAATTAAATTGCAACTGGATGTAGCAAAAGCAGATTATGCAGAATCAACAGAACGCTATTCGATAGCAAGAGTGGTTGCGATTTGTTTGATTTTGATTGGCATCTCATTGTCCTCGATCATGGGTTTTATGCTGATTCGCGGAATTGGTCGTGGATTGCAGTCGGCGATGGACGTGGCGGACAAAATTGCCAACGGTGATTTGAGTACTCGGATCACGATCACTAGTCAGGATGAAATCGGCAAGTTGCTGGAGTCCATGAAACAAATGCAGGATGCTATTAACGGATTTGTTGCGGCTCAAAATGTAATGTCCAAAAAACATGCCGATGGCTGGATCAGTGATCGGATGGATGCTAGGCAATTCCCCGGTACTTACGGAAAAATGGCGGCGGAGCTGAATGAATTGGTGGGTTCGCACATTGCGGTCAAGATGAAAGTTGTAGAAGTGATTACCCAGTATGCGAAAGGTGATTTTTCGCGTGATATGGATAAATTACCGGGTGAAAAAGCCAAAATTACGGCTGCTATTGATTTGGTCAAAAAGTCACTTTTAGATATCAGCAGCGAGATTAAAATGCTTGCCGAAGCGGGTTCTCAAGGTGATTTCAGCAAGCGTGGTGATGCAAGCAAATATGAATTCATGTTCCGTGACATGTTAGGAGACCTAAATAATCTGGTCGAAACCTGTGATGTTGGATTTAATGACGTAGTGCGCGTAGCCCAAGCCCTAGCTGATGCCGACTTGACTCAGAAGATTAGCAAAGACTATCCAGGCTTGTTCGGGCAAACCAAAGATGCCGTTAATACCACAGTCGACAATCTAAAAAGCCTCGTTGGCGAGGTGAGTGTATCTGTGGATTCCATCGGCACCGCCTCTAAAGAGATTGCCTCTGGCAACACCGATCTTTCACAACGTACCGAAGAACAGGCATCAAGTCTGGAAGAGACCGCCGCCAGCATGGAAGAGTTAACCTCCACCGTAAAGCAAAATGCAGAAAACGCCAAGCAGGCAAATCAATTAGCACATAACGCCAGTTCGGTAGCCGAAAAAGGTGGAGCGGTGGTAAACGAAGTGGTAGGTACGATGAGTTCCATCAACGAATCATCACGCAAAATCGTAGACATCATTTCCGTCATTGACGGCATCGCTTTCCAAACCAATATTCTTGCCTTGAATGCGGCAGTAGAGGCTGCACGCGCCGGTGAGCAAGGCCGTGGATTCGCAGTGGTGGCAGCGGAAGTACGTAATCTTGCCCAGCGCTCTGCGGCTGCGGCTAAAGAAATCAAAACACTGATTGATGACTCGGTTGGCAAAGTCGAGATTGGTACTAAGTTAGTGGATGACGCAGGCAACACCATGGAAGAAATCGTCAACGCAGTTAAACGCGTGACGGACATCATGTCAGAAATCAGCGCCGCCTCCAATGAGCAAAGTCAAGGAATTGAACAGGTGAATCAAGCCATCACACAAATGGACGAAGTGACCCAGCAAAATGCAGCACTTGTTGAAGAAGCCGCCGCTGCAGCCGAATCACTGGAAGAAGAAGCCCAGAATCTCAGCCGCTCTGTAAGCGTATTCAAAATGGATGGCGGGCATCAAACAAGCGTAGCGGTGAAATCGCGTGCGCCAGTCAAGCATGTTCAAGCTAAAAAACCCGCGCTAAGCAAGCCTAAAGCGCTACCAGCCAAGTCTGCCAAAGATTCTGGCGAAGAGTGGGAAGAGTTCTGAGAAGTAGAGTAGGGGGAGGGATCTTGTGATTCCTAACCCTGCTTAGCATCTCAATCAAAACTTAAGGAGAGCAACATGGGAGCAGATAGCAGCACGGCCACTACCAAGGGTACTGCCGGAGGTGAATTCTTGACCTTTACGCTGGGGCAGGAAGAATATGGTATGGACATACTCAAGGTGCAGGAAATACGCGGCTATGATTCAGTGACCGCTATCGCAAATACGCCTGATTTCATCAAGGGTGTGATTAATCTTCGCGGCATTATCGTGCCCATTATTGATTTACGTATTAAATTTAATTTGGGAAAAGCAGATTACGATCAGTTTACGGTCGTTATTATCCTGAATTTGAGTAATCGGGTTGTTGGGGTGGTAGTAGATAGTGTTTCTGATGTGTTAACTCTGGCACTGGAGCAGATCAAGGATGCGCCTGCACTTTCTACCTCATTAGACACTCGTTATATTATGGGCTTGGGAACGGTAGAAGAACGTATGTTGATATTGGTAGATATTGAGAAACTCATGTCCAGTCGGGATATGGAACTGGTTGAAGAAGCAGTAGCGTAGCCTTAGCCTTGCCTTGCAAAAAACAAAGCCTGAAATTCTGTTTTAGCCCAATCTAAGTGTCAACGAGGATGCCAAAATGAAAAACAATCAACCTGTCAGTAATACAGAATACGTTCTTAAAGAAACAGATTCCATCGTTTCAAAAACTGACCTCAAGGGTGCCATTACCTATATTAACGATGACTTCCTGCGTGTAAGTGGTTTTGTTGAAAGTGAGTTGCTCAATGTTTCGCACAACATCGTGCGTCACCCAGATATGCCAGTGGAAGCTTTTGCCGATTTTTGGACCTCGTTGAAACTAAATCGTCCTTGGACAGGAATAGTTAAGAATCGCTGCAAAAACGGTGACTTTTATTGGGTCGTGGCAAATGTCACCCCTATTTATGAAAGTGGTCAGTGTATTGGTTATATGTCGGTGCGGAGCAAGCCAACAGCTGAGCAAATTAGCGCTGCATCATCCGCTTATACATTATTCAAAAACGGGCAAGCAGGTGGTTTGCGCATCAAAGATGGTCGAGTGGTAAAACCCAGTCTGCTGGGTAAGTTGAATTTGATGAAGAGCGCTTCGGTCAAGGTGCGCATGTTGACCGTGCTGAGCTTGCTGTCAATTGCCCTGTTCGTTGTTGGTGCTATGGGTATGTATGGCATGAACAAGAGCAATGAAGGCTTACGCTCAGTATATTTGGATCGAACTGTGCCATTGGATCAGTTGGCGGAGATATCCGACTTGATGAATGAAAATATTCGCCAACTAAATTTGGCGGGTATGCATGACCAACGCCTAGAGGAAAATAAGTTACACGACCATCCGATATCAAAACATTTAGATCTGGTTGATCAGAATATTGCAACTATTACTAAGTTATGGAAATCCTATTCTGCAAGCGTCATGACGCCAGAGGAAAAGCGTCTTTCAGATGAGTATGCGGTTTTGCGTATAGACTTTGTTAAACAAGGCTTGCGAGGCGCGCAAGCCTTGTACAGGCAAGGGCGCTATGCTGAAGGCAACCGGCTTATGATTAATGTGACGACCCCGAAAGGCACAAAAGCACTCGAGAAAGCCGATGAGTTAAAAACCTTGCAAGCGAGTATTGCGAAACACGAGTTTGAGGCGGCGCAGGCTAGATATGAAACTTTGCGCGATTTAGTCATAGCGCTCATCGCTTTAGGTGTGTTAATGGCTGTTTGGGCTACGATTACCCTGTTGTACGGAATATTGAACCCACTCAATGTTGTCGTGAGCGTGCTACAGCAAGTGGCGCAAGGAAAATATAAAAATTTCATTGAAGTTAAGCGCCACGATGAGATGGGCCTGATATTGAATGCACTTAAATCAATGCAGATAAAATTGGGCTTTGACGTTGCAGATGCATTAAGGATTTCCAACGAAAACCTGCGCATTAAGATTGGCTTGGATAATGTTTCTACCAGCGTAATGATATCGGACACTGAGCGTAAAATTATTTATATGAATAAGTCAGTCATGGATTTGATGCAAACGGCTGAAACGGATATTCGCAAAGCCTTACCCAACTTTAGTGCGGACAAATTGATGGGTGGTAGTATTGATGTTTTCCATAAAAATCCCGCGCATCAAAAGTCGATGTTGGAAAACTTGAACGCCACACATCAAACTCAAATTGAAGTAGGCGGACGTACTTTCGCATTGGCTGCAAATCCTGTGATTAATGAGAACGGAAGACGTCTTGGAGCGGCACTGGAATGGAAAGATCGCACTTTGGAGGTGGCGGTTGAGAAAGAAGTTGCCACGATTGTTGAGGGCGCGGTGATGGGTGATTTCACCAAGCGTATCGATATGCAGGGTAAAGAAAGCTTCTTCAAGCAACTGGCATTGGGCATCAACGAATTGATGGAAACTTCAGATCGTGGCTTGCAGGAAGTAGTACGCATGCTCGCGGCTTTGGCAAGAGGTGACTTGACTGATCGTATTACTAATGAATACCACGGTACTTTCGGTCAATTGAAAGATGATGCTAATTCAACGTCAGATCGACTTAAAGAAATAATCGGACAAATTAAAGACGCGACCGATACCATCACTACGGCCTCGAATGAAATCGCTTCTGGAAACACGGATCTATCTCAGCGTACTGAAGAGCAGGCCTCCAGCCTGGAAGAGACTGCGGCGAGTATGGAAGAGCTAACCTCAACTGTGAAGCAGAATGCTGAGAATGCGAAACAAGCAAATCAACTGGCCAATACGGCTAGTGCCGTAGCGCAAAAGGGTGGTGCAGTCGTGCAAGAGGTTGTAGGTACCATGAGTTCAATCAATGAGTCTTCACGTAAGATTGTAGACATCATCAGTGTGATTGACGGCATTGCTTTCCAGACCAATATCCTTGCCTTAAATGCGGCGGTAGAAGCTGCACGAGCAGGCGAACAAGGACGGGGTTTTGCGGTAGTTGCTGCTGAGGTGCGTAACCTTGCGCAACGCTCTGCGGGGGCAGCAAAAGAGATTAAGACCTTGATCGGAGATTCAGTAAATAAAGTCGATGCAGGCAGCAAACTGGTGAATGATGCTGGAAAAACCATGGAAGAGATTGTCAGTGCAGTCAAACACGTAACAGATATTATGGCTGAGATAAGTGCCGCATCAACGGAGCAAAGTCAGGGGATTGGACAGGTAAACCAAGCCATTACGCAGATGGATGAAGTGACCCAGCAGAATGCGGCTTTGGTAGAGGAAGCTGCTGCTGCGGCTGAGTCTCTGGAGGAAGAGGCCCAAAATCTAAGTAGGTCTGTGAGCATATTCAAAGTGGATGGTGCGCAACAGACTAGATCTTCTGCGTCGCCACGAGCACTAGCCAAACCAGTCGTACATTCAGCGCCTGCCAAAACACGTGCGGCAAAGCCTAAAGCATTGCCAGCAAAGTCTGCTAAAGATGGTGAGGAGTGGGAGGAGTTCTAAAAGACGCTAAATTTACTTGGCAGGGGATATAGGCCCCTGTTCAAGTAGATTCTGCTAGATTTGTAAGAGGTTTTCTAATCGGCGTTGACTATTTCTTACCCTAAGATTAAGACTTGCCCGATGTTCTAGTGGCTTGAAATTCGGCATGATGCATATATTTGCATAATTGTGTGCACTTGCTGGATGACGTGTGGAATCTAGGTTTATGGACAAAGAGGGCGTATGGAGTGCATTAGATGACTCTGAATCCCTGAGCTAAAAAATGAAAGTTATATGACAATATCACGTTGCGAAGAAATGAAAGTCAGGCTTCTTCGCTTTAGTCTGTTTTTTTTGTTTTGTTGTTTTTTGCCTGTATCAGGGCAGGCACTCGCAGAAGAGGCTTCTCGGTGGGGAACGACTACATTGACAGGTGATTGGGGGGGCTTGCGCGCAAGACTGTCTGATCGAGGGGTACATATTGAATTCACGCATCGTAGTGATGTGATCTCCAATACATCTGGCGGTATTAAGAGCGGTACTGCATGGTTGGGATATACCGATGCCAGATTGCAAGCAGACTTGGGTAAGTTGCATGGCTGGAGCGGTTTAACTGCTTATTTTCATTTTCACAGTATCTTGGGTGACAAGCCAAATGCAGACATGGTCGGTAGTTTTATGGGGGTGGATAACCTTGAGACCTCGGTGAATACGGCTCAATTTTCCCAAGCTTCGCTAGAGAAAATGCTGCTTGATGATCATTTGTCAATCTTGCTTGGCTTGTATCCTATTGACTCAGAGTTTTATGTAAGCGATACATCCGGCTTATTTGTACACCCTTCATTTGGTATGGCCGCGGAGCTTGCTCAAGCAGGCGTGAACGGCCCAGCGATATATCCTATGGGCGCATTGGGGGCGCGAATTAAATATGTCAGCGCAGACAATAAAGCTTATGCCCAGCTAGCTGTTCAAGATGGCGTCCCCGGAGACCCAAACAATCCATATGGCACGCAGATTAAGCTAAATCCAAGCGATGGCTCATTCTCAATTGCAGAGTTTGGCTACACCTCTTCCTCAGATGAAGTTAACAAGACTGCATTAGGTGTCTGGGGCTATAGCGCTTATTTTAATGATCTTCAGGCAGTGGATGCACAAGGAAACCCGCTTAAGCGCGCTAGTGTGGGCTGGTATGCTTTGATGGAGCGGACTATCTATGCTGAGAAACAGGATGCGGCACAGGGTTTGGCTGGCTTTGTGAGATTGGGTTTTGCTAATCCAGATATTTATCAGTCTGAATGGTCAACCAGCGTAGGTCTGCAATATACAGGCCTATTGGCAGGGCGCGACTCGGATGCTGCCGGGATCGCTTTTACCAGCAGTCGTGCGAGTGCAAAATACCGTGTACAAAATAACTCCACGGCGTATGAGTCGATGGCGGAAATAACGTATCGTATGCAGATGCGTGCTTGGGCGACTGCTCAGCCATTTGTGCAGCGCATTTTCAATCCTGGCATGGATAGCAACAAGCAGGATGCAACTCAACTTGGACTTAGAGTGGAGTTGACGCTTTAGCCAAAACTAGCATGCTTGGCAAGGGTAAGCTTGTAGCCCTTGCGGGCCATGAGTCAGCTTAGTCCGCAGATTTCCAAGCACATGCAGATGTAGATATTTGCACTCAATGGCTGTTTTACGTATGTCGAACTGTGGTTGATTATTAATCGGCGAAAATCTGTGGAAAACTATTTTTTTGGACTAGTAGTGTTGAAAACTAAGTAATATTTAGTGAATGTCTGAAAGGAGGCCGTATGGTGACAGATAACAACACAGCTAATGTCAGAGGAACGGCGGGAGGCGAGTTTCTTACCTTCACACTGGGTCATGAAGATACGGTATGGATATTTTCAAGGTGCAAGAGATACGCGGTTATGACTCTGTGACCGCTATCGCCAATACCCCGGTATTTATAAAGGGTGTCATCAATCTACGTGGCATCATTGTGCCGATTATAGATCTACGTATCAAGTTTGGCTTGAGTAAAGTTGGTTACGAACAGTTTACTGTCGTCATTATTTTGAACCTGAGCAACCGTGTTTTAGGTGCGGTGGTTGATAGCGTTTCGGACGTATTGACGCTTGCTCTAGAGCAGATTAAAGCTGCGCCTGCACTTTCAACTTCTCTGGATGCCACTACATTATGGGCTTGGGTACGGTTGATGAAGGTATGTTGATTCTGGTGGATATTGAGAAACTAATGTCTAGCAAAGATATGGAGTTGGTGGATGCAGTGAGTGCTTAATAAAGCACAGGGCTGTGAGCGTAGCTCTACAGTAATTGGCGGAATAAATAATTAAGGGGAGCGGATATGTCAGGGACAAAAATGAAGGTGGGAACCAAATTAGGTTTAGGTTTCACCGCAGTAATTACATTGATGATAATCATTGCGATACTGGGTATAAGCAATATGCGCAACGTTCAAGGTGAGCTAGATGGCATAGTTCACCATGAGTTTCCCAAGACGGAGCAAGCAAACGATGTAATCAATGCTGTAAACAGTATCGGTATCTACATGCGAGATTCGCTATTGGTGACAGGCTATGACAATGTCCAGAAAGAGTTGGCCGGCATTAATCAGCAACGTCAGATTATTAAGGATAATGTTGCAAAGCTAGCGGCATCAATTACCTCGGAGCAGGGTAAAGTGGCATTGAAAAAAGTGTTGGATTTGCGAGCTGCTTATGTCGGCTCCCAAAATACCTTCATAAAGTTTCAAAAAGAAGAGCATCAGGCCGCAGCGAAAGCTTTGTTTATGCTCGAAACGATGGCGCTGCAAGATTCATATATTCAAGCAGTGAATGAATTGACCGTTTTGGAAAGTAAGCGGATGGTGGAAATAGGCGATGGTGTTAATCGACAAGTAAAAAGCGCTTTGATTTTCATTGTAGTCCTATCCTTAATTGCGGTAGTCGTAGGTGTAATTGTTGGTGTCATGATTGTGCGCAACCTGATGAAGCAACTCGGTGGGGAACCAGATTATGCCGCAGATGCGGTGAGTAAAATATCTGCGGGCGATTTGTCTATTGAGTTGCAACTCAAGCCAGGTGATAGCAGTAGCTTGTTATATTCATTAAAAAATATGCAAGATAGCCTGCGAGCTATTGTTGCCGAGATTAAAGGCATTGTTGAAGCAGCAGCAATTCGCGGCGACTTTAGTGTCAAGATGAATCTGAACGGCAAGGCGGGTTACACCAAAGAACTGTCTGATCTACTTAATAGCCTATCTGATGTTTCAGAGACGGGTTTAAATGATGTAACTCGTGTAGCAACGGCCTTAGCAAATGGTGATTTATCACAGAAAATCACCAAAGAATACCCAGGAGTATTCGGACAAACTAAGAATGGTGTCAATGGTACGGTTGACGCATTAATCAAAATTGTTGCTGAAATTAAGAATATTGTTGAAGACGCGGCCTTGCGCGGTAGCTTTTTAAGCAAGATGGACTTGGATGGTAAAGCGGGCTATACCAAAGAACTTTCCGAGTTGCTTAACCAGCTGTCTGACGTGACCGATACGGGCCTGCGTGACGTAGTGCGCGTAGCCCAAGCCCTAGCTGATGCCGACTTGACTCAGAAGATTAGCAAAGACTATCCAGGCTTGTTCGGGCAAACCAAAGATGCCGTTAATACCACAGTCGACAATCTAAAAAGCCTCGTTGGCGAGGTGAGTGTATCTGTGGATTCCATCGGCACCGCCTCTAAAGAGATTGCCTCTGGCAACACCGATCTTTCACAACGTACCGAAGAACAGGCATCAAGTCTGGAAGAGACCGCCGCCAGCATGGAAGAGTTAACCTCCACCGTAAAGCAAAATGCAGAAAACGCCAAGCAGGCAAATCAATTAGCACATAACGCCAGTTCGGTAGCCGAAAAAGGTGGAGCGGTGGTAAACGAAGTGGTAGGTACGATGAGTTCCATCAACGAATCATCACGCAAAATCGTAGACATCATTTCCGTCATTGACGGCATCGCTTTCCAAACCAATATTCTTGCCTTGAATGCGGCAGTAGAGGCTGCACGCGCCGGTGAGCAAGGCCGTGGATTCGCAGTGGTGGCAGCGGAAGTACGTAATCTTGCCCAGCGCTCTGCGGCTGCGGCTAAAGAAATCAAAACACTGATTGATGACTCGGTTGGCAAAGTCGAGATTGGTACTAAGTTAGTGGATGACGCAGGCAACACCATGGAAGAAATCGTCAACGCAGTTAAACGCGTGACGGACATCATGTCAGAAATCAGCGCCGCCTCCAATGAGCAAAGTCAAGGAATTGAACAGGTGAATCAAGCCATCACACAAATGGACGAAGTGACCCAGCAAAATGCAGCACTTGTTGAAGAAGCCGCCGCTGCAGCCGAATCACTGGAAGAAGAAGCCCAGAATCTCAGCCGCTCTGTAAGCGTATTCAAAATGGATGGCGGGCATCAAACAAGCGTAGCGGTGAAATCGCGTGCGCCAGTCAAGCATGTTCAAGCTAAAAAACCCGCGCTAAGCAAGCCTAAAGCGCTACCAGCCAAGTCTGCCAAAGATTCTGGCGAAGAGTGGGAAGAGTTCTGAGAAGTAGAGTAGGGTTGGCTTTTGAGGAGGGGGGAAGAATTTTTAGCCTTTCTTTTTCAAGGCTTATGTTGCGTTATTTCTCCTGTGTGGCAAACTACCGCCAATGCTGATACAGGGTGAGATGATGGCGGAAAGCCGAGCATTAAGAAGTGAGCGCGAGTTTCACTTTATGACAAAATATTTTGATCGAGTTCGCAAGCTAATTTTTGCTCATGCCAGAATTTTTTTAAATGATTCAAAGCAAGAATTAGTGAATAACCGATTACCGCGACGCTTAAGCAATACTAGAATTGCGATTTTCAGTGCATGCCTTGCATTGCTGGAAAGCGATGATCGTTGTTGGCTGCGTTTACCGATGAAGAGCCATACACGATGGGCGTGACGGTGATTGGTGTATTAGGGCAAGACGTGCAAATCATTGCTGCTGATGTAGATACAGGGGTGCTTGAAACCGTCAGAAAAGGTGTATACACAGAAGAGCGGGTGAGCAAGTTCGTCCCAGATTTAATCAAGCGTTATTTTTTGCGAGGAACAGGAGAGCTGGCCCGCTTCGTGCGAGTGAGGCCGAAGTTGGCTGAAATGATTACCATTCGTCAGCTTAATTTACGCCATAACAACTGCTCATTAAGGTTTTCGATAGATGTAATATTGTGTCGTAATGTAATGATTTATTTTGATAAGCAGGCGCAACTAGATATGCTTAAAAAATTCAGGCCGTTGCTGTGCAGTAGTGATTTATTGTTTGCCGGATACTCGGAAAGCTTTCATCATGCCGATGAGTACTTTAAACTGCGAGGCAAGATTGTTTACGAATTGCCCCCCACGTTTAAAGCGCAGCATAAAGTTGAGGTAAGTCGATAAGACCGCGACCTGATGACGGATAACTTTGAAGAGCAGGAAATTCTTACTCCCAATCGGTATTACGACAAAACCTTCGAAATGGAGGCAATTAAGCTGCTGCCGGGAGAATATTACGTGACCAACCGAAATTTGTTGTTGGTAACCGTATTGGGCTCATGTGTCGCGGCGTGTATTCGTGACCGAGTAACTGGCATAGGCGGGATGAATCATTTTATGTTGCCGAACGACAAAAATGATTTGCCTGATGCACTGGCTGCACGTTACGGCAGCTATGCCATGGAAATGATGATTAATCAATTGCTAAAGATGGGGGCTACTCGTCCTAATTTGGAAGCGAAGCTATTTGGCGGGGGAAATGTTTTGCGTGGATTTACGGTGACTAACCTAGGCGAGCGCAACGCTGAATTTGCACGAAATTATTTAGCGAAGGAGGGGATTTCAGTTGTGGCGCATTCCTTGCTTGATATATATCCGCGCAAAATATATTTTTTTCCTGCTACGGGAAGGGTGATGTTAAAAAAGCTTATTCATCCGTATAACGATACAATCATAGAGCGCGAAGCTGAATATGGTTCACGTCTTAAATATACAGACATAGAGGGCGAGGTGGATTTGTTTTGAAAATTTTGCGAGAAGCCAACGCGGTTGGAGACGTTTTTTTGAGTTATTTAGGGTAGGGATAGCAGGATAAATTGTTCACAAGCGAGAGCTAGATAAATGGTAAATAGCACAATAACCACCCCGACGAAAAAAATAAATGTTCTCATAATTGATGATTCGGCGTTGATTCGCGCCATTCTGACTGAAGTCATCAATTCATTTCCCGATTTATACGTAGTCGGTGCGGCATCGAATCCCTTGCAAGCTAGAGAAATGATTAAGAGCTTGAATCCTGATGTGCTTACGCTAGATGTGGAAATGCCAGAAATGGATGGCTTGACCTTTCTGGATAAATTGATGCGTTTACGTCCGATGCCGGTATTAATGATTTCCAGTCTTACTGAGCGCGGTACCGAAGCAGCATTGCGCGCGCTGGAGTTAGGGGCTGTAGATTTTCTGCCTAAGCCCAAGATGGGTATCGCAGATGGCTTGCGTGAATATGCGGACACGATTGCCGAAAAGATACGCGTGGCGTTTCAGGCGCGAGGAAAATTTCGCATTAAAAATACGGGTGCTGCACGCGAGAGCTTGCCCGCTTTGGGTGCGCGCATTGGATCCACGGAAAAAATCATTGCGGTTGGCGCATCAACCGGCGGGACCGAGGCGATCAAGGAATTTTTAATTCGTCTGCCTGCGGATGCGCCAGGAATCGTTATTGCGCAGCATATGCCAGAAGCCTTCACCAAATCATTCGCTATGCGTTTAGATAGTTTGTGTAAAGTTACAGTAAAAGAGGCTGTTGGGAATGAGCGTATACTACCAGGTCATGTTTATATCGCCCCTGGGCATTCGCATTTACTACTCAAACGTAGTGGTGCAAATTACATGACGGAACTGAGTCAGTCGCCCACAGTGAACCATCATCGCCCATCGGTAGAAGTGTTGTTTCGCTCAGTAGCGCAGAATGCGGGAAAAAATGTAGTAGGAGTGATGCTTACTGGTATGGGTAAAGATGGCGCCATCGGTATGTTAGAGATGCGTCAAGCTGGGGCTTATAATTTTGCACAAGATGAGGCAACATGCGTCGTGTATGGGATGCCGCGTGAAGCAGTGGCGGTAGGTGCAGTGGATGAGATTGTGCCGATTCAAGATATGGCGCAAAAGGTGCTGCAACAATTGATTAGTAGCGGCGGCATGGGTAATCGTGTTTAGTGTATCGGAGTGAATATGGAAATCAAGCAAACAACAAATAATAATCGTGCCATCCTGTCGTTGGGGGGGCGCTTTGATTTTAACGTACATCGTGAGTTCAAAGAGGCTTATATGCCTTTGTTAATTGATGAAGCAATTGAGTCAGTGGAAATTAATTTGGCCGAAGTCGATTATCTAGATAGCTCTGCCCTAGGCATGATGCTAATGCTGCGCGAACGCGCCCAAGCCGGCAATAAAGAAATATCGCTGAACAGCCCGAATCACACCGTAATGCAAATTCTGGATATTGCAAATTTTAAAAAACTATTCACAATTGTTTGATTGGAGCATTGATATAGCGCGTCGTAGCGGTCGCGCATTTTTTTCCAATTCGGATAGGCCGGGAAGGTGGAGATGAAAAAAAATATTGCTGAATTAGTGCAAGGCGTAGGCAACCTAGTCACTCTGCCGGATGTGTTTATTCGAATAAATAACTTGGTCTCGGATCCCAATAGCAATATTGCCGACATAGCCAAAGTGGCGGGGCAGGATCCCTCGTTTACGGTGCGTTTGCTACGCGTGGCCAATAGCTCGTTTTACGGACTCTCTTCCACTGTTGATACCGTAACTAAAGCCGTTTCGATCATCGGCACATCGCAAATACGAAGTCTAGCTCTTGCTACTTCGGTAGCGAGTTCTTTTGATGGTTTACCTAATGGCTTGGTCGCGATGGAAGACTTTTGGAAACATAGTTTGTATTGCGGGCTGTCAGCTCGGATATTGGCCAAGCAGCTACGCGGATGTGACGCAGATGCAGTGTTTACCGCTGGGCTGTTACATGATATAGGCGAATTGGTGATTTTCAATCGCTTGCCGCAGGAGGCCAAAGATAGTTTGCTATTGATTCAAGATGCGCCAGAAGGATTGCCAATATATCAGGCTGAGCGGCGGATTATGGGATTTGATCATACTCATGTAGGCGCTGAGCTAGCCAAGCAATGGAAGCTACCGCAGATGTTGAGTGAGTGCATTGAATACCACCACAATATTCATGCAGCGCCAACGTTTCTGCGTGAAGTTACATTGGTGCATATCGCTAATATTCTGGCTCAGATGGCTGAGTTGAGGACGGTCGATATTGATGATGTTCCGCCAATAGACCCTAGCGCTTGGGAAATTCTCGGCTTGGATGCAGAAGAGATGATTCCTATGGTCATTGAAGAGGCGCAGGCAGAGATCGCCGAAGCCGAAAAAATATTTCTCGGAAAGTAGTGCTTATGTCTCTCCATCGACTCCCCTTATCTCTGCCTGGTTTTGAACATATCAAACGCGCATGGAATAACTCTTATGATGCCTTCTCGGCACGCTTGAATCCTGGTGAATATTACGTTACCAAAAGTGACGAGTGTGTTTACACCACACTGGGATCCTGTATTTCAGCCTGTATTCGAGACCGAATTTCTGGCATCGGTGGCATGAATCACTTCATGCTGCCAGCTTCTTCGGGAGACAACAGTTGGAAAGCTGCTGGGTTGAGTTCTGCTACTCGCTATGGCAACTTTGCTATGGAGCATTTAATTAATGAAATATTAAAAAATGGCGGCAAACGTCAAAATTTGGAAGTAAAGTTGTTTGGTGGCGGGCGCATTATTGCCAATATGACAGATGTCGGGGAAAGGAATATTCACTTTGCCCGTGATTACATTAACACTGAAGGACTAAGAGTTACTTCAGAAGATGTTGGAGATGTTTTTCCACGTATGGTGGTGTATTTCCCTCTCACTGGAAAAGTTCGCGTTAAACGTTTGCGCTCCTTGCATAACAGCACCATTGTTGAGCAAGAAACAACGTACTTACATAATATTGAAGAAAAACCTGTCAGCGGAGAAATTGAGCTGTTTTGATGAACACGGTAGTAAGCGATGTCCCTTAGTAATGAGAAAAAAATGAAAGCTTGGTGGAATCGCTTATCGCTGGATAACAAACTGCAAATCCCGATTCAATCGACGTTGTTGATAACGTTGCTACTTACCCAGCTATGGGTAACGAATGAATTCAAAAAAGAATTATTCGGTCACGCCGAGCATAGGGCGATAAATAGTGCTGCGCAAGCTTTTTGGGGGCTGAACTCTATGATGTTGAATGGAAACATCGGCGTTCCTGAAGCGCGTCGCGTGTATTTCAAAAAGATGGCAGGGCTGGATGGTGTTGCTGATTTTCATCTCGTGCGCGGCAAGCCGGTACAGCAGCAATTTGGAATCGGCTTGCCAGAGGAACAGCCTCGAGATGAAATGGATAGGAAGGCGCTTTCTAGCGCTGAAGTTCAAATTAAATATTTGAATGCAAATCTCTCTGGACCTGAGCGGGAAATAAAAGATGCGCAATTGCGTGTAGTCGTACCGTTTCAGGCAGGACATGACTTTCACGGGACTAATTGCTTACAGTGCCATCATGTGCCTGTGGGCGCAGTGAATGGCGCAGTCAGTCTCACAGTCAGCTTGGCAGATGAGTATGCTGAGTTGGTTAAAATTCGAACTTTATTTTCCACTGGGCATTTACTGCTACAAATCCTACTTTTTTTATTGGTCAGATCATTTATTCGTAAAGCGATAATGCCGGTCATTACGCTTGAGAAAACCATGCTGGCAATTAAAGAAGACGGCGATTTCAACAAGCAAGTGCAGGTTGAAAGCAAGGATGAGGTAGGCCATATTGCCGAGGTATTTAATAATTTTTTGCGCTACATAGGAGAGCTTAGGCAGCAGTTGGCGAACAAGGTCGTCGTGTTGGAAAAATACCATGATCGTAGCGAGGATGAGCAAAGAGTGGGAGGTTTCATCATGTCGCGTATGACACAAATGCCTGCGGCCCTTGATGCACAGGTGTTGCGCTATATGAAACCAGTAGAGCACTTGAGTGGTGATATATTGATTGCCGCAAAAAGTCCAGATGGTACGGTATATATATTGCTGGCAGATGCAATCGGCCACGGGCTGTCTGCCGCCATCAATGTGTTACCTCTTTGCCAAACTTTCTACGATCTTGTAGAGAAAGGATTCTCCATAGGGCAGATCGCCGCAGACCTGAATCAAGTGGTAAATAAATTTATGCCGGTAGATCGCTTTGTATCTGCGGCAGTCGTTTCTATTCACGAAACTGAGCGCATTGTTGAAGTATGGAATGGCGGTATGCCCTCACTCCTGTTATTTAACCGCGCAGGACAGGTGTCACAACGCTGGACTTCCGACAGCCTACCGTTAGGGATTTTATCTGGCGCTGATTTCTCGGTGAAAGTGGAATCATATCAATATCATGAAGATTGCCAATTATGCATGTTCTCAGATGGGCTGATAGAAGCTAATTCTCCTCAAGACAACGCATTTGAAGAAGCGCAATTGATTCAACTCATAGGTAAAGCTGAGTACGAAAAACGATATCAGACATTGCTTGACGGGCTGGAAAAACATTTGGGAGGTCAAGCTGCTCATGATGACATTTCCTTCGCATTAGTCGATATTCGTTATGACGCGAGAGTGGGAAATATTGTCAACCCAAGCCATCTTCCTAGGCAAGCGTTTGCGGGCAGTAATTGGTGTGTTGGAATGTGCTTAGGCGCAGCAGAATTAAAGTACCTAGATGTTGTGCCTTTGCTGACGCAAATTATCGCTAAGCTTGATGCGACCTGTGAGCATCATTCTGCCCTGTTCATGATTTTGTCAGAACTGTTCAATAATGCGCTAGATCACGGCTTGTTACAGCTTAATTCTGTCTTAAAGCTACAGGTAGATGGATTCGAAAAGTATCTGGATTTGCGTGACGAGCGTTTGCGTGCCCTGCAAGAAGGGAAAATAGAAATTGAAATATCACTATGTACGATTGAGGGCAAACAGGCTGTAAAAATACGCGTTATGGATACAGGCAGCGGTTTTGATTACGCGGAATTCGAGCACGTAGCGATGGAAGAAAAAGGTAGCACTCCATTCGGTAGGGGAATTGCATTAGTTAAAAGCATTGCCTGTAAGCTGCAATATTCAGAACAAGGCAATGAAGTGATCGCCTATTATATATGCTCTCCAAATGTTGCAACAACAGACACTGAGGAGGAGAGTGAATAAAGTGCTGCTCAAAAGTGAACGCGATGCGAAATAACTTACCCGTTTCTGAACAAGAACACCTTGTGCCAGAGGAGTCGGTATTGGTATCTAAAACCGACCTAAAGGGCATCATTACCTATTGCAGCAAGGAATTTTCCGAGATTTCCGGTTTTCTGGAATTTGAACTATTGGGCATGCCACATAATGTTGTACGTCATCCAGACATGCCGTCGAGTATATTTGCTAATTGCTGGAAAAGACTAGCGGCGGGCAAAACTTGGCACGGAATTATTAAGAATCGCCGCAAAAACGGAGATTATTATTGGGTTCATGCAAACATTTCTCCGTTGCAAGAAAATGGTCAGTGTGTTGGTTATGTTTCGCTGCGTTACAAGGCCACCCCAGAGCAAATTTCTCAAGCGAAACAAGAATATCAGGCTTTGCATGAAGGTGGGGGGCTCCCCAGTTTTTTCAACAAACATGGCAAAGACTACGTAGCGACACTGCAACAACGCCTTGCTGAAAAATTAATAGCTCAGGAAGAATATCTTGAGCGCTATGAGCAAGAGCAACGCATAGCCGTAAGGTATATGGACAAGCTGATTGCCTTGGATAGTCTTAGCGATCCTGCAGTGCAGTTTCATATAAAACCAGCTGAAAATTTCAACGGCGATCTGATAGCTATATCGCGTACACCAGATGACCGCCTACATCTTTTGCTAGCCGATAGTACAGGACATGGCTTGTTTGCTGCGCTTGCGGCAATGCAGGTGATTCATCCATTTTATTCGATGACATCCAGAGGGTTTACCATTCAAGCGATAGCCAAAGAAATTAACGGCAAGGTATGGGAGTCTCTTCCCTCTAGCCATTTTGTTGCAGCAATTCTGGTATCACTGGATTCAGCGGCTCAGATGGTAGAAGTATGGAGTGGAGGATGTCCGCCTCCAGTCGTTTTGAACGAGCTGGGCGGGTGTGTATATCAGTTTAAACCTCGCCATCTAGCTATGGGGATTTTACCGCCAGAGCAATTTGATGCCTCTGTCGAATATTTTTCTTTCGAGGACAATAAACAATACAACTTGCTCATGTTTTCAGATGGTGTAATTGAATTAAAAAATACATATGGTGAGCAATTTGGATTACAGCGCCTGCTTGATGCCGCAGAGTCAGTGGATATTAATTTGCGTTGGGAACATATTGTTAAACAAGTAGATGAATATCGCGAGAACCAAGTTTATAGCAATGATGATGTGGCAATGATGTTGGTACGTTTTGATCGTCAGGGACGTAAAGTATCACGACCATCAGCGAAATCATCACTCCAAGCAAGTGATGATGGCACCGTCGTGTGGCAATTCGATTTAACTTTAGCGATCTCGCAAATTAAAAAACTGGATGTGGTGCCGCTGCTACTGGACATAGTGCAACAAATCGAAAGGGACAGTAAACGCGGCGGTGAAATATTTATGATTCTGTCGGAAATGTTTAACAATGCTTTGGATCATGGTTTGCTTAAATTAGATTCCAAGTTAAAAAACCAGGTAGATGGACTGGAAAAATATTTTGAAGAGCGAGAGGTTCGCCTTGCCAATATCAAATCTGGGGAGATTCAACTCAATTTGGAAAAGGTATTAAATACTAATGGAGACGCATTCCTGCGTATTCGGATAAAAGATAGTGGTGAAGGTTTTGATTTTCCGCATGAAGCCCCACGAATCAGCTCCGATATACAGTTCCATGGTAGAGGGATTTCGCTTTTATATAGTGCGTGCCGTAGCGTTACATTCACGAGTAATGGTTCCAATGTGGAGGTCGAGTTTGACCTCCAGAATGAATTGTAAAGCCTCAAGTAGTCAGTGATGAACACGGTTTTCAGCTACGTAGGGCGGGCTGCATTCAAAGACGGGCGGGGATTCCGGTGAAGGTTTTACTTATTTCGCATCCCCCATAAACACTTCCAACAAGTCATTCAAAAATCGCTGACCTAATGGTGTGGGTGCAATGCGTTGCGACACTTGCGCTATATCCATTGCGTGGGGCAGCAATTGCCGCGACAGCAAGCCTCGCGCTTCGGCTTCATCCAACTCTTTACGTATTGCCAGCAAGGGCAAGCTGGTGCGCTCTGTGAATAGCCCTACTTCAAAACCTTCGTTCAAGCGCAATGCATTCATCATGAATTCAAAAGCGATGTCTTGATGCGATACCGCATACTCTTCCTGCAAAGGCTCACCACGCGCCACCGCGTCCATATACGCTTGCGGTTGTTTGTAACGTGCTTGGCGTAGCACTTTATCGAAGAAGCTCAACTTACTGTGCGCACCTGCACCTATGCCCAGATAATCGCCAAACTGCCAATAGTTGAGATTATGCTTAGCGCGGCGATGTGGCTGCGCGAAGGCGGACGTTTCGTAATGCTGATAACCGTGTGTCGCTAGCAATGACTCAATCTGCTGCTGCATCTTACTGTTCACATCATCGTCCGGCAGTGAAGGAGGATTGAGGTGGAACAGCGTATTTGGCTCCAAGGTCAGATGGTAGCAAGACAAATGCTGCGGCTTAAATGTCAGTGCGGTCTGCACATCCTGCAATGCCTGCGCCAGAGTTTGATTGGGTAGCGCATACATCAAATCCAGATTGATATTATCGAAACACTGCTGCGCGATGTCGATTGCGCGTTTAGCTTCATCCGCAGAATGAATCCGCCCCAAAGCTTGCAAATGCGCATCATTAAAGCTTTGAATACCCATCGACAAGCGATTCACCCCCGCATCACGAAACGCCGCGAACCTATCCGCCTCCACCGTGCTAGGATTCGCCTCCAGCGTGACCTCCGCATTCACATCCAATGGCAACAGCATACGCACCTGACGCAGAATTTCTGCCACTCCAGCGCCGCTCAACAAACTCGGCGTACCACCGCCGAAAAACACCGTATAAACCTTACGCCCCCAAATCTGCGGCAAAGCCATTTCCAAATCACGAACCAGCGCGGCAATATATTCTTGCTCGGGAAAGGCCGCGCGCGCCTCATGCGAATTGAAATCACAATACGGACACTTACGCACGCACCAAGGAATGTGGACATACAAAGACAGCGGCGGCAAAGCCTGAAAATTAACAGCCTGCGACTTTAAAGCAACAGGGTGAAGACGGTGAATATTCATACAGAATGGAAAGACTTAGAGGATGGTGAGCGGTGAATTGTAGCCTAAGCGGCACCAGATCTTCGCCTGCGCGGAGATGAAATATTCGTCAACTGGCGTGATACTAACTTAATCAGCTTCCCCTTGCCCCTGAGAAGAGGCATTGCCTCCGTCATGATGATGCCCCATGCCACCATGCGACCACATACAGCCACTCAACAGTAAAACTGCAAATAGTAAGAATACTTTTTTCATCACGCTCTCCTCATTAAGAAATAACGACAAGTTACACACACGATCTTACACCTCATTCTATTAATCTGTATGCCTTGCGGAAGTAAGCCGACTAACAGTTCCGTAGGTTGGGTTAGCGCAGCGTAACCCGACAACTTCGTTCGTAAGCGCCACGCTTCAACGTCGGGTTACGCCCAAAGACGGGCTAACACGACCTACGTGACCTACGTTTTTTAATTCGCACCACCATCCGGCGCAGTAAGGATTGTGACCTATGAGCTGCCAGTTTCACTCCTCCCTCGATAAGGGGAGGCTGGGAGGGGTTTGGTTTTATGGTTTCTCGCATGACACCCCCTCTCATCCCCCTTGCTAGGAGGATTGGTGTTTGAGTTGATGAGCTCGCCCAGTTTTTGAGCCTGTATTTAGGCCTAAGTCAACAAGCTAGCGGCCCAATCAGTTTTCACTTCTCGCGCTACAATCGTTTTGGGTACACGTAGTTTCTGTTATTGTACTGCTCGAAAAAAATCCTATAAATCCAGGCGGGCTGACAGGACTGCACCGTCACTATTCTTGAATAACATCTTGTACGCACAACCTAGAATTGATTCATTAGTAAGCTTCCGTAACGCGGAAGGCGAAGCCGTAAGGGGAACGATTATTAATCTGCAGCGCAAATCGCTGGTGATGGAAATCTACAACCCCTACTCTATTTTGCAAGTCAGCGAAGTGCTTGCCAATGTCACCGTCCGCTACGGCAGCAGCATTGCCTATCAAGGCAAAGCAGTTGTCATCAGTCTAGTCAACACCGGGCTTACCGCAATTGCCTCGGTTACGCTTATTGATGAATGGCATGAACTCAATGATGTAGTGCTTGGGGCCGGCGTGGTGCGTGCGGAAGCACAAGCTTTTGTGCAAGACTGGACACAACGCTTCCAGATTCGCCGTGACTATCAAATAGTGGTGAATGAAACACACGCCTACCTTTCAGATGTTTCACGCTGGATAGAACAGGTGGATATATCCAATGCGCTACCTAAAGTCGATGGCAAATTGAGGACGGATGTGTTTTATGAACTTACCATTCCTTTATTGAAAAAAACAAATTTTTTTCTTGAGATGTTAGAGAATGAGGCCTCGAATGTTGAAGTGGCATTGGCATCGTCTCACCGCTCTTTTGCACAAACGACACTTCACCCTTTATTACTCCGTGCACCATTTGTCTTCCGCACTTACACCAAGCCACTAGGCTACGCTGGTGACTATCAAATGGTTAACCAGATACTAGATGATCCACGCCAAGGGCCAACCACTTACTTCCAAATGATAAATGCAGCGTTCCTGCAAACAGCTGTTGCAGTCGCCCATCGCAACCGCATTGATACACTCGTCAGCTATTTAACGCGCATGGCCAACGCGGCTATGCAGGCGGGACGAACTTTCCGCATACTTAATGTTGGCTGCGGTCCTGCCATAGAAATACAGCGTTTTCTCCAAAGCTATCCTGCCCCCGAACTTCTATCTTTTGAACTAGTTGATTTCAGTGAAGAAACCTTAAATTGGACGCAAAACAAACTATCCTCTATAGTTGAAAAAATCAACAAGCCTGTCACTATCGAGTTTGTACAAGGCTCAGTTCAGCAGTTACTAAAAAAACGCATTGACCCAACATCAGACAATGCGCGCGAATTTGATGCTGTTTACTGTGCTGGTTTATTTGATTATCTGTCAGATAAGGTTTGTATAAAATTAACCTCGTACTTTGCTACACGTATCAACCACGGCGGGGCACTCTTAATTACCAACGTACATTCAAGCAATCCAGTGAAATTTTGCATGGAACACCTTTTAGACTGGTATCTTATATATCGGAACGAAAACGAAGTCACCGAACTTCTCCCCCAGTCGGCTGTTATGAAAAAAGTCAGTGTCGATGCTACGGGGGTGAATGTTTTTGCAGAAGCAATTATTAAATAACTGGTGCCGCCAGATGAACAAAGAACTCTATATTAGTTACGAAACAATACTAAAAGAATTTCGATTCGAATTTAGCCAAGGTGGCGCATATACATGCATTGCTTTAATTTTCTTAGGCGTTGGTTTGGATTTTTCGTTATACCCGCAGATGCAAATACTGTTTGGAAGTGCCCGAGTAGTCGCGTGTATCTTCATCTTTTTCATAATTCTTTCGATGAGAACAAAATGGGGAAAAGATAGGATGAAGTGGTTAACTTTCGTATGGCTGCTTGCACCTCAAGTAATGATTTCATTCATGATTGGTATGACGGAAGATGGGGCCAATTCAATCTACTATGCTGGACTAAACTTTGCTATGTATGCCGCTGGCATCGTATTAGCTTTTGGACTTTGGCAAAACATTATATTTGGTGCAATCTCTATTTTTCTCTATGTTGGTGCATGTTTGTTACATCCAAATACTATTGAGCTTCATGGTGCCTTTACAGTCAATACTTTGTTTTTAGTGATGGCGGCTGTGCTAAGCGCGGTTTACACTTACTTCAACGAACGTGGTCGGTTTTTACTTTTTCGTCTCAAGGACGAACTGGCAGAAAAAAATCACCAACTCGAAGAAACCAACAAAAGTCTCTCAGATATTAAAGGCCACATGCTGCAACAAGAAAAATTAGCCTCCATCGGTACGCTTTCAGCGGGCTTGTTACACGAGGTCAATAATCCTGTTAATTACTGTTTGATGGCAATGGATATCGCTTTAGAAGATCCTGTCACTAAGAAAAGTGAGTCTCTCAAGGAATATTTATCCGATGCCAAAGACGGCATGATGCGCGTTCAGAACATTGTTTCCGATCTAAAAACATTTGCCTATCGCGGTTCAAACTCTGAAGTAAAGCATACCGATTTTTCGTTTGAGAAGGTGGCTCATTCGGCTATGCGTTTGGTCGGCTATGAAACTAAGGATATTACTATTATGTGTGCCTTACCTGAGGATACTTTGGTGCATGGCGATGAGGCGGCGATTGTCGGCGTGTTGGTCAATTTACTTAATAACGCGGCCTTAGCCATGCACGTATCTCATTGCGCTAAGCCTGAGATTCACCTTAGTGCAGCATGGCAGGGAAATCGCTTGTGTGTCACGGTGCAGGATAATGGCCCCGGTATTGCGCCTGAGAATCTGGCACGTGTGTTCGATCCCTTTTTTACGACCCGTGATGTTGGTCAGGGTTTGGGCTTGGGTTTGAGTATTAGCTACGGCGTCATCGAGCAGCACGACGGAAAATTGCGCGCCGAAAGTGTTCTTGGCGCATGGACGAAAATGATTTTTGATTTGCCGAAGGCGGCTTGATGTGTAGTATGCGAGGCTGAATATTTGATATGAATTTCGTATAGCGCAGATTGTAGGCGTGTGCTCTGCACGCGAGCAAGCTTGCCCTCAGGATTTAAGCGCCTTGCCTTGTGTGCTTTGGTTTCAGAATTAATTTTCGTTTAGGAGTTTTTTATGGCTGCGTTGAATAGGTTTGAGCCTCACACCGTAACGGTCTTGTATGTTGATGACGAGGCTTTAGCCCGTAAGTATTTCGCGCGATCTCTGGGCGAGGGCTACAAAGTATTGACGGCGGAGTCTGCTGATGCGGCGATAGATATTTTGCTCCACGGTGATGACGAGATTGGGGTCGTTGTGACGGATTACCGCATGCCCAGCCGAGATGGCGGCGATTTGCTGCGTCAGCTAGCCGAGGAGTTTCCGCATGTGGTGCGTTTGGTGGCGACGGCGCATGCAAATCGCGATGTGTTGCTCGATACAGTTAATTCCGGTGAGGTTTTTCGTATTTTGGAAAAGCCGTTTGATGTCAAGGTGCTAAAAAACACTTTACGTCAGGCCTGTGATTTGTCGTTTGAGCGTTATATAAAACGCCAACGTTTGATGGTGATGGATGAGACCTTGTCTTTTGTCGTGCATGAGTTGAACACGCCTTTGGCGATGATCCGCAATTATGCGCGAGGCTCGCAAAAAAGACTTGCCGGTGATACGGTGACTTCAAAGCAACATGCTCAGCTTGCTACTGCGGCTCTGGCAATTGAAGATAATGCGCGTTTTTGCCAGACCTTGATTAGCACTTTTGTTGATTCGCTACGCAAGGCGGGTACTAAATTAGGCCGCAATCATGGTGGCATGGCTAGCCATATGCTTACGGCTTTGTTAGATTCTTATCCGCTCACGCCTGAGATGCGCACTGCCTTGAGTATTGATATACAAGAAGATTTTGCAATTAATGCAAAGCCTAATTGTGTGGCGCTGGTGTTATCTTCGATTTTGAGCAATGCTTTGCGTGCGCTTAAAAATACGCCCGACCCAAAGATTTGTTTTACGGTGCGAACACAGCCAAATCCGCAGATCCTCATTACCGACAACGGCCCTGGCATTGCGCCCGAGGTGATGGCATATTTGCTCACTAGCCCAATTACCACTAATGCCGATTCAGGTGGCACAGGTTGGGGCATGATTTTTTGCAAACGTATTATGTTGTCCTTCGGCGGCGATATTTTGGCTCATTCCACTCCGAGTGTTGAGACGGTGTTTACGCTGGAATTTCCAGTTGTTAAGAAGGATGAGGCGGACAAGATTTTGTGCCATTGAGGCAAGATTTCCCTCGCCACTTTTTCGGTCTAGCCGGAAAAACATTTCGCTTCACTAGGAGTAATTAATGACTGTGTCAGACAGTAGCGCCCCTCGTATTTTATTCGTCGATGACGAAGAAATAGCGGTGAAATATTTTCATCGAGCTATTGATACTGTAGCTCCGGTGATTACGGCAAATTCGATAGCAGAAGGTAAGCGTCTGCTGGATGAGCATGCGCAAACGTTGCTAGTGTTGGTGTCCGATCAACGCATGCCGGGGGGCTACGGGAATGATTTATTACAGTACGCTCGGCTTCGTCACCCTCATATGGAGCGTATTTTAACTACGGCTTACTCCGAAATGGAATTCACTATTGATGCGGTCAACCAAGGTCGAATCCATCGTTACATCCATAAACCTTGGAAAATTTCTGCACTCAGAATTGAGTTAAAGCAGTCTCTCGAATTTGCCTCATTGCGTAAAGAGCATGATCTACTGTTGCGTGAAAAGCTCATGGTGCAGCAAAAACAATTGCTGATCTCTCGCCTAGCTACTTTACATACGCTATGCGCAAGCTTGTTAAGCCCAGATAATTTTTTACCCATGCAAACATATCTGTCGGCAGCCTCCACCGCTGGACTGAAATCGCTCGAGTCAGATATGCATGACTACACCACCTTGGTCAGCACGGAAGCTCGACGTGGCGGGGCATTCGGCCATGCACTTTATATTCGCCTAAACGAAATAAAACGCCTGCATAAGGACTGGCAAGCATCGCAGGGACTAGGGATTTTGGCTGAGTTGCTTGGCGATGCGGTGCAAGTAAACGACGGGGGCATCGGCTGGTTCCCCGATACGCAATTTTTTATCGAATTCCTACAAGCCCCAAGCGATACAGGCGTCTCGGCAGCACATATTAGCTGGCTAGCTTTTCTGCTTTTCTTGCAAGAAGCAAACTGCTCAGTGCAGCTATGCAAGTCGGGAAGTGGTATGCAATGCGAGTTGCAACAAGGCACTCAGCCCGTTCCTGCCAGCCAACTCGATTCATGGGTAGAACAGTTTTGTGAGATGTAGCGCCGTAGGTCGTGTTTGCCCGTTTTTGGGTGCAAGCTGACTTTAATGCGTTGTGCTTATAAAGATTGATTCTTAATTAAGGCATCAATCACGCGTTGGTCTGCTCTTTTTAATCGACTGGACATTACTCGCATAATTTCAATAGCGAACCCTGGGGCTTCGTCTATCAAAAAGTGGAATCGTTTTTTATCTACCTTAACGAATTTACAATTTGTATGTGCGGTAACGGTGGCGTAACGAGGGGAATTATCAATTACCGCCATTTCCCCCATGAATGCTCCTAGTTCGCAGCGCTCAAACAAGACATCGTCAATTGTTATGTCAGCCTCGCCTTCGATGAGTACATACATGGCATCTCCGAGATCACCTTTTTGAAATAACACTTCCCCGCTTTGTAGCTCCAAAAATTCGGGTTCGTTTCTAAATAAGTCAAAAAAAAGCATAGCTAAGGTCACATGTGAATTTAATTGGTGTAGATTCTACTTGGCATAGCCTTTGCCTTCCACTGTAATAAAAACAACATGTATGTGAACACAATTGTTCCAAATCTAAAAAAAGCTTTTGCCCGCAGATTACACAGATTTTTGCTGATGAAATATGCCGAACAAACCACTGAGGAAAATGCATGCATTGGCACGCACTTTAAGCCTGCGTCAATCAGAGCAATCTTGCGGAGCTATCATCCGATAGCGAAAAATTATTGAGGTTTTGCTTTTCTCTGTGTCTTTGTGGTGAGATTTTAAGGTGTTGATCATACAAATCTCTCACAGCCGCCGCGACATGTCTCCGCGTATAAAGCCGCTTAATGCTTCGTCTATCCCTTTGCCTAGCGCAATGACTTTAAATAATTCGCCCATCTCTGCTGGGCTGCTGAGTTTTTGCAGTTGCGCGGAAAGTGGTGCGTAGGCGCGTACGTCTTCCGGTGAGATTTCACTTAGGAAGTCTGTAATGCCGTTATTCAGCAGGAAGTAGGCTTGCGAGGTGTAGCCGAGAAATGCTGCGCCATGGTCGATGGCTGTTTCTGCCACTGCGCTAAAATCTACGTGGGCGGTGATGTCTTGCAAGCCGGGCAGGTAGAAGGGATCATCGTGCGAGTGATGGCGGTAGTGGCACATCAAGGTGCCGCTTGAACGCTGCGGATGGTAGTACTCACTTGCGCCGAAACCGTAGTCGATAAATAGCAATACGCCTTTTTTTAGTCTCTCACTCAGACTGGAAATGAGTGCCTGTGCGGCAGGTGACACTTCACTCAGGTAGTCGTCCGGCACTTGAATCTTTTGCGCTAGCTCGCCTAGCGAAGCATCTTGCAGTGGGCGCTCTTGCCATGCGAAATTGTTTTCTGTGCTGACTACACCACGTTCCGATATTTCTTGTGCGCACTGTTCTCCGTTCGCTGTTGCAAGAAATGGCTGCCAGCGTAATAAATGCACCGGCAAGGCATCTAGCACTTCGTTGCCTATGATTGCGCCTGTGATTACTTCCGGCAGGCGATCAAGCCAGTGCACACGATCAAAAAGCTGTGGCAAGCGCGCCTTGAGCAATTCTTGCTGGCGCTCACGCAGGTCAGCGCTTACTTCAAGTATGGAATAACTTTCAGGCAAGGCATTTTGTTTTTCTAGCTCGCTCAGGATGTCTAATGCGAGCTTGCCACTTCCCGCGCCTAGCTCCAGTATATGTGCTGAGCTGGCACGCATTATTTCAATCAGCTGTCGCGCCAATGTGCGACCAAACAGTGTTGACAGCTCTGGTGCGGTGATAAAATCGCCCGATGCGCCGAATTTACGTGCACCAGCGGTGTAATAACCCAAGCCTGGGGCGTACAAAGCTAGCTCCATAAATCGTGAGAAGGGTATCCAACCACCTTGTGTGGCGATGTCGTGATGAATGAGTTTGCTTAGCTTATTGCTGTGTTCAAGAGCGTCCGGTGTAGGGATAGGTAAGTTAGCGATCATGGTCAGGTATAATTCAAAAGTGGTTAGAGTTTAGTGGGGATTGCGATGCAAGGCAAAGTAGTACTGGTGACTGGAGGTGCAAAACGCGTGGGCGCGGCTATCTGCCGGCGCTTACATTCGTCTGGTGCAAATATCATTATCCACTATCGTAGTTCGATCTATGAAGCGCTTGCCTTGCGCGCTGAATTAAACGAAGTGCGTGCCGATTCTGTGCAATGCGTGCAAGCTGATTTGCTTGATAGCAATGCATTACAGGGGATGATCGATGAGGCCACAGCGCACTTTGGCCACCTTGATGCTTTGGTGAACAATGCGTCGAGTTTTTATGCCACGCCATTATCCGATTTAAAAGAAGAACAATGGCGAGATCTAATCGGTACCAATCTGAAAGCGCCTTTGTTTTTATCACAGGCAGCCGCTCCAGAATTAAGCCGCCAGCATGGCACGATTGTAAATATCGCCGACATTCATGCTGAGCGTCCCATGCAAGGGCATTTGTTATACAGCACTGCCAAGGCAGGGCTGGTTGCATTAACCAAAGGGCTCGCTCAGGAAATGGCTCCGCAAGTACGCGTTAATGCGGTTGCCCCCGGTGTAATCAGTTGGCCGGAAGATGCCGAATGGGAAGACAATGAACGACGCCGTAAAATCATTGCGCATACGCTGCTGAAGCGCGAAGGCGAACCGGATGACATTGCCCGTACCGTATTATTCTTAATCGCCGATGCACCTTACATCACGGGACAGGTTATCTCTGTGGATGGTGGGCGTAGCATCAATATTTAATTCATTTTCACCCTATGGGTGGTTCAATAGCTCGGCATGCGTTGTTTAATCGGCGAAAATCTGTGTAATCTGCGGACAGCAGATTTTTTCAGGCTTATACAGTCATGTTTACACTCAGTCTCTTTGCAAAAAACAGTTTAACTTTCCATACATTATGAACGATACCACACAGCCCATTCATTTCGAGCATCACTCCACCAATTTCAACCGACTCAAAGGACGCTTAGAGCATCAGGTCGGCAAAGCTATCGGCGATTTCAATATGATTGAGGATGGCGACACGGTAATGGTGTGCCTATCTGGTGGTAAAGATTCCTATACTTTGTTGAACATGTTGCTCACTTTGCGCAAACGCGCACCGATTGATTTTAAAATCGTGGCAATGAATCTCGATCAGAAGCAGCCCGGTTTTCCCGCTGATATTTTGCCAAGTTATTTGAAAAGTCTGGGCGTGGATTTCCACATTGAAACGCAAGATACTTATTCCATCGTCAAAGCCAAAATTCCCGAAGGAAAAACGACTTGCTCGCTCTGCTCACGCTTGCGTCGTGGCATTATTTACAAAGTGGCGGCTGAGTTGGGCGCGAACAAGATCGCGTTGGGTCACCATCGCGACGATATGGTGGAGACGCTATTCTTAAATATATTTTTCGGCGGAAAGTTAAAAGCTATGCCGCCCAAGCTAGTAACTGATAAAGGTGACCATGTCGTGATTCGACCACTCGCCTACTGCGCAGAGAAAGATATTGCGCGCTTCTCGCGAGGCATGGAATTTCCTATCATTCCATGTAATTTATGCGGCTCGCAGGAGAATCTACAGCGTCAGAATATCAAGAAAATGCTTACCGAATGGGAGCAGCAATACCCCGGACGCACTCAGACTATTTTTACCGCCATGCAGAATGTAAAGCCCTCTCATTTGCTTGATGGAAATTTATTTAACTTCAAAGACATTAACATTGGCATTGCGGTTAGCGAAGGGGATATCGCCTTCGATTCAGAAGAATAGCCGTATTTGTTCGTACCTTATTTCCTGTGGAACACTAAATCCCACACGCTATGTCCTAATTTTAAGCCGCGTTGTTCGAATTTGGTGAGCGGGCGGTAGTCGGGTTTTTTTGCGTAGTCGGTGGCGGTGTTTTCAAGCAAGGGTTCGGTGCTGAGTACGGTTAGTACTTGTTCTGCATAGTCTTGCCAGTCGGTGGCGACGTGGATGTAGCCGCCGGGTTTAATTTTTTGCACTAGTGCGGCGATAAACGGGGTTTGAATTAAACGGCGTTTGTTGTGGCGTGCTTTATGCCAAGGGTCGGGGAAGAAGATGTGTACGCCGTCCAGTGTGTTGTCGCCTACCATGTCGCGTAAGACTTCCACGGCATCGTGTTGAATGATGCGAATGTTGCATATGTCTTGTGCTTCAATCTGCCTAAGTAAGCTGCCGACGCCGGGTGGGTGAACTTCTAAAGCGAGGTAATCGTTTTGTGGGTGCGCCAGCGCGATTTGCGCGGTGGGTTCACCCATGCCGAAGCCGATTTCTAAAATTTTGTTCGCGCTACGTCCAAAGGCAGTGCCTAGGTCTAATGCTTGAGCGGTATAAGCAATACCAAATTTAGGCATTAGTGTTTCTAGGCTGCGTTGTTGTGCTGGCGATACGCGCCCTTGGCGCAGAACGAAGCTGCGGATATGTCTATGTTCCATACGCGCTTAGGCTTTGCTGATCATGCCGCTGGTCGGCGAGCTAGGTGCAGCGCTGTATAGTTTGCGTGGCATGCGTCCGGCGAGGAAGGCCGAGCGTCCGGCTTCTACTGCTTGTTGCATGGCAGAGGCCATCAATATGGGCCGCTGGGCGGCGGCAATGGCGGTGTTCATTAGAACGCCTTGGCAACCCAGCTCCATCGCAATGGCGGCATCTGAGGCGGTGCCTACGCCTGCATCCACGATGACCGGTACTTGCACTCGTTCCATAATTAGTTCTAGGTTCCACGGGTTGAGAATGCCCATGCCGGAGCCGATTAGTGATGCGAGTGGCATGATGGCGACGCAGCCGATGTCTTCCAGTTGCTTGGCGATGATGGGGTCGTCTGAGGTGTAGACCATGACTTGAAAGCCATCAGCGACCAGCGTTTTTGCAGCTGCAATGGTTTCCACAACGTTGGGATAAAGCGATTGTGGATCACCTAATACTTCCAGCTTGACTAGGCTGTGCCCGTCCAATAACTCGCGCGCTAAACGCAAAGTTCGCACTGCATCATCCGCTGTATAGCACATCGCGGTATTAGGTAGCAGGGTGTATTTTGACGGAGGCAGAATGTCGAGCAGGTTTGGCTCGTCGGGATTTTGGCCGATGTTGCTGCGCCGGATCGCGATGGTGATGATTTCAGCGCCACTGGCTTCGATGGCCGCTTGCGTCTCAGTAAAGTCTTTATATTTGCCCGTGCCTACCAGTAGTCGGGATGAATAGCTTTTGCCTGCGATGATAAATTGGTCGTTCATTGTGTATATTCCTAATGAGTTACTTAACCACCGCCAACCGCAACGACAACTTCTAATTTGTCGCCATCGGCAAGTAGTTGTTGTGCGAATTGGCTGCGCGGCACGATTTCGTTATTGCATTCGATCGCGATACGTTTGCCAGTGAGTTGCATAGATGTTATCAAATCAGCGACGCTGATAGGATTATCGAATGTTTTTGTGGCGCCGTTGATGCTGACTGAAATCACGTTTAGGTTCTTGTCGTGTTAAAATAGGTCCACATTCTACATGCGGGTGTAGTTCAATGGTAGAACGGCAGCTTCCCAAGCTGCATACGACGGTTCGATCCCGTTCACCCGCTCCATATTTGTACAGGGCTTGCTATAGATTCTTATAGCAATTTTTTGTTAAACGGATTGTGCCTACATTAAACGCAGTTTGTTTGCACAGATCAATGATGTAAGAAAAGCTATGAGTGAAAATACAGCATATACCGCAGGAAACTTGGAAGTTGATCTTGAGCTAATCAAACGCTTAGATAAAAACGGCCCTCGCTATACTTCGTATCCTACCGCAGATCGTTTAGTCGATACTTTTAATGCTGATACCTATGCTTCATGGCTAACAAAACGTGCGAGCGAAGGAGATAGTCGCCCTTTGTCTTTGTATGTGCATATTCCGTTTTGCAATACGCTGTGTTTTTATTGTGGCTGTAACAAGGTTATTACTAAAGATTTCAGCAAGTCTAAGGAGTATGTTCGTTACCTCAGCAAAGAGTTGGAGATGCAGGCGAAGTTGCTTGGAGGCGGGCTCAGGATTGAACAGTTGCATTTCGGTGGCGGCACGCCAACCTTTTTGAGCAATGATGAGATACGCGAACTTATGGGCGCGATACGTAGCAATTTTGAGTTGGTTGAAGACGGCGAATATTCCATTGAAATTGATCCGCGCAAAGTAAGCGACGAGACGGTGGCGTTATTGGGTGAGCTGGGCTTTAACCGCATCAGCATCGGCGTGCAAGATTTTGATGATGACGTGCAAAAAGCAGTTAATCGTATTCAGAGCGAAGAGGAAACCTTGCAGGTGATCCGTGCGGCTCGTGCCAACGGTTTTAAGTCAGTGAGTATTGACTTGATTTACGGATTGCCGAAACAAAATCTGCAAGGATTTAAAGCGACTTTGGATAAGGTGATTGCGGCTGGGGCGGATCGTTTATCTATCTACAACTATGCGCATATGCCGACTTTGTTTAAGCCGCAGCGTCGTATCAAGGATGAGGATCTGCCTGCGCCGCAACTTAAGCTCGATATATTGAGCTTGGCAGTGAAGACATTGACTGATGCGGGTTATGTGTATATCGGCATGGATCATTTTGCGAAGCCGGAAGATGAGTTGGCGGTGGCGCAGCGTCAAGGTCGTTTGCATCGCAATTTCCAAGGCTATTCCACACATTCGGATTGTGATTTGGTTGCGGTCGGAGTGAGCTCTATTGGTAAGGTTGGTCCGACTTATAGCCAGAATTACCGTGAATTGGAGCCGTATTACGATGCTTTAGATAATGACCGCTTACCTATCATGCGTGGCATGGAGTTGGATGAGGACGATCAGGTGCGTCGAGAAATTATTCAGGCTTTGATGTGCCACTTTGAATTGTCTAAAGAGACGTTTAAAGCGGATAACAATGTCGAATTTGACCAGTATTTTGCCGCCGAGTTGAACGAACTCGCGGAATACGAAGCTGAAGGCTTAATAACCATCTCGGCGCAGGCTATTAAGGTGACCCCCAAAGGGCGTATGCTCATCCGCAATATTTGCATGATTTTTGATAAATATCTGCGCACCAAAAAGGCTAGTGCGAATTACTCAAAAGTCATCTAATAGGGTGTTCTCTTGCTTTGAGGTAGTATAGCGGACGGACAAAGCGACTGGCAGACTATAAAAGCGCATCGCATAAGCGAAACTATAGGGAGGAACCCCGTTTTACAGGGGCATTGAATGACAAAGAAAGTTGACGATTTTCGCTTGTGTTTTGGCAAGCAAGAGCTAGTGCCTATTATAATTGGCGGCATGGGTGTGGATATTTCCTCAGCCGAGTTAGCTTTGGAAGCTGCACGTCTTGGTGGTGTCGGGCATATCTCAGATGCGATGTTGCCCACGGTGGCAGACCGTCGTTATGACACTGATTTTGTTAAAACAAAATTAATCCAGTATAAATATAATCTCGATAATACCGACAAAGCAGGGATTAAATTTGATCTAGGGCAAGTGGCTGAGTCGACGCGATTGCATGTTAGCAAGACTATGGAAGCCAAGCGTGGCTCGGGCATGGTGTTTGTAAATGTCATGGAAAAACTCACCATGAATGCGCCTAAAGAGACGCTTAAAGTACGTCTGGATGAGGCGCTTTCTGCGGGAATTGACGGCGTTACCTTGGCCGCAGGCTTGCACCTTGGTTCTTTCGCGATGATTGAAGATCATCCGCGTTTTCGCGATGCAAAACTGGGCATCATCGTTTCATCACTGCGGGCGCTACAGTTATTTCTACGCAAAAATGCGCGTACTAATCGTCTCCCTGATTATATCGTAGTAGAAGGGCCGTTAGCAGGTGGACATTTGGGTTTTGGTATGGATTGGGCAAAGTATGATTTGCTCACTATCACGCAAGAAGTGATGGCCTATCTGAAAGCCGAGCAGCTTGATATTCCAGTTATTCCAGCGGGCGGTATATTTACCGGAACCGATGCAACGAACTTTCTTGAAATGGGTGCGGCGGCCGTGCAAGTGGCAACACGCTTTACCGTGGCAGAAGAATGCGGCTTACCGAGTAATGTGCAGCAGGAATATTTCAAAGCCAGTGAGTCAGATATCGAAGTGAATGGTGTTTCTCCAACTGGTTATCCGATGCGGATGTTGAAACATAGCCCTGCAATTGGCTCAGGAATTCGCCCCGGATGTGAGTCATATGGTTACATCCTTGATGCCAATGGCAAGTGTTCGTATATCGACTCTTACAATCGTGAAGTTGCGCTACACCCAGAAGCGAAGAAAATTCAGGTGTTTGATAAGACTTGTCTATGTACGCATATGCGTAACTTCAAGCTGTGGACGTGTGGTCACTACACCTATCGTCTGAAAGATACGACGCATAAAGCGGCAGATGGCAGTTACCAAATGCTGTCTGCGGAACACATCTTTAAAGACTATCAGTTTAGTATCGATAATAAGATTGCTTTGCCCGAGTAAAGTGGTTTGGATTTGGGCTGCATACTCATTCTGCATTAGTAGATTGTGTTAGCCCGCCTTTGGACGTAAGCCGAGATCTACGCGTTGCGGTTACGAATAAAAACGTCGGCTTACGCCAAAAATCGGCCAAGCCGACCTACGTAACTACGAACTTTAATTTGCTGAGAAGTTATATACGATGCGAGGAGCATCGTTTTGAGTGCATCAAATCAGCTAGAATGTCATATCGTTTTTTTTGGCAGTCACATGGTTCCACATCTCACTACCGCATTGAAAGGACCGCTACTTGAATTGGAGCGGAGTATCCTTAGCGCCCAGCCGATTATTGAGCATTGGTTTCGTGCGCAATGGCTGGAGCATACGCCGCCATTTTATTCTTCCGTTGATTTGCGTAATAGCGGCTTTAAGCTCGCGCCGGTTGATACTAATCTGTTTCCCGGTGGTTTTAATAATCTTAATCCCGACTTTATGCCGTTGTGTGTGTTGGCGATGCAGAGCGCGGTGGAGAAGGTTTGTCCAGAAGCGCGAGGTGTGTTGCTGATCCCAGAAAATCATACCCGCAATCAATATTACCTACAAAACGTGGCGCAATTGGTGACTATCCTCAAGCAAGCGGGGATGTATGTGCGAGTGGGCTCTTTGCTACCGGAGATTGCCGAGCCCACTACCATAGAGCTGAACAATGGACATTCGCTAGTCTTAGAGCCATTGCTGCGCACTGGAAATCGCCTGAGTGTGGCGGATTTTGATCCCTGTGTGATTTTACTTAACAATGATCTTTCGGCGGGGGTTCCAGATATTTTGAAAAATCTGGAACAGACTGTGTTGCCACCTATTGAAGCTGGCTGGTATGTGCGACGCAAGTCCAAGCATTTTGCTGATTACAGGCAAGTATGTCATGAGTTCGCCGAGTTGTTAAGCATTGACCCTTGGCTAATTGATCCCTATTTCGCTGTTTGTAACCAGATTAAATTTCAGGAAAAAATAGGTGAAGAATGTCTCGCCTCGCAAGTGGATTCGGTGCTGCAACGGATACGTGCGAAGTATACTGAATATGGCGTAAAACAGGACCCTTTTGTTGTCGTTAAAGCCGATTCTGGTACTTATGGTATGGGTATCATGACAGTGAAAGATGCAAGCGAGATACGTGATCTTAATCGCAAGCAGCGCAATAAAATGTCTGTCGCAAAAGGAGGGCAGCAAGTCTCAGATGTGCTGATACAGGAAGGGGTTTTTACCTTTGAGAGCATGGAAGAAGCTGTTGCTGAACCCGTAGTCTATATGATTGACCGTCATGTGGTTGGAGGCTTCTATCGTGTACATACTGAGCGGGGCGTGAATGAAAACCTTAACGCGCCGGGTATGCACTTCCAGCCTTTGGCATTTGAAGCATGTTGTACCTTGCCTAATCCCGATTATGCGCCCGATGACACACCGAATCGCTTTTATGCTTATGGGGTAGTGGCTAGGTTGGCGATGTTAGCTGCGTCTCGGGAGTTGGAAGGCATGATGGAGTGAGTCAAAACCTATTCACCACCGAGACACAGAGGCACAGAGAAAGACGAAAAGCCGATTTTGCTATTTATGTGTCTCTATGTTTGATTTTGATTGTTTCTTCATTTCTGTCTGCGTGTAGTAAAGAGCCGTTTTACCAAGAGCAAGCTTATGTGTTTGGCACGCAGGTTGATCTGAGTATTTATGGCGCTGAAGAGGCTACGGCACGTCAAGCGACGGTAGCAGTGATGCATGAGTTTCAGCGTCTACATGATAAGTTGCACGCTTGGAAACCTTCAGAATTAAGTGAACTGAATACGGCTATTGCGCAAGGCAAAGGCAAGCAAGTGTCACCCGAATTGGCGGCGATACTGAAAGATGTGGTGCGAGTTTCTGCTCAGTCGGGTGGGCTGTTTAACCCATCTATCGGTGGTTTGATTCAGGCTTGGGGATTTCAGGCAGATGATTTTAAGACGCAACTCCCCGATGCGAAAATACTCGCCGCGCTAGTCAAGGCTAAGCCACAAATGAGTGATTTGCGAATTACAGGAACGGAAGTGGAGAGTATTAATCATGCTGTCAAACTTGATCTTGGCGGCTATGCCAAAGGTTATGCGCTGGATCGTGCTGCGGCCATTTTGCGGCAACAGGGCATACACAACGCGCTCATAAATATTGGTGGGAACGTAATGGCTTTGGGAAAGCATGGTTCACGGGCATGGCGTGTTGGCATTCAGAACCCGCGCCACCCAGGGCCATTGGCGACATTGGAACTGCGTGATGGTGAAGCGATCGGTACTTCGGGTGATTATCAACGCTATTTTGAATTGAACGGTAAGCGTTATTGTCACTTGATTGACCCACGTAGTGGTTATCCGGTGCAAGGTGTGCAAGCGGTGACCATTCTTACGCACGGAAAACATGCTGGACTGCTGTCCGATGCTTCGTCCAAGCCTTTGTTTATTTCCGGTGTGCAGGGTTGGAGAGAGGCAGCGCGTCAGATGCAACTCGACGATGCGATGTTGATAGATGTAGATGGTGTCGTCCATCTCACCTCAGCGATGCAGAAACGGCTAGAATTCACTGATAGGAAAACCGTTCAGGAGTTGCAGCCATGAGTGATGATGAGCGTTTGCAAAAAAACATCCGCCGCACAACGGGATTGCATGCGATTAAGCAATTACAATCTATAGTGGATGAAGAAAGCAATAAAGATGCGGAAACCGCTCGCATATTACGTAGCTTGTTGCGCTATGGCTGGATAGTATTGGTGCCTGCCGCTGTATTGTTGGCGCATTTCATAGGAGTGTATTAATTGGTTGGTATCTTATTAGTAACGCACAATGGATTGGGAGATAGTCTGGTCGATTGCGTGGGACATGTGACAGGTAGTGTGCCTTCGTATTTGAAGGTGTTGTCGGTATTAGCTTGCGATGATCCACAAAGCAAGGAGGCTGAAGGACGTGCGCTTGTCGAGCAATTGGATAAGGGCAACGGTGTATTGGTTTTGTGTGATATTTTTGGCGCAACCCCCAGTAATATCGCGCAACGCTTGTGCGAGCCGGGGCGGGTAGAAGGCGTGGCTGGGGTGAATCTGCCGATGTTGCTGAAAGTAACCGTATGTAGTCGTGATAAACCTTTGTCGGAAATGGTGCAGCGTGCTGTGGACGGTGGACGTGAATGTATTGTTTCAATGGATTCAGGATCGAGGGCCTGCAATGTTACAACAAGATGCACTGATTATTAATAAGCTGGGCTTGCATGCCCGTGCTTCAGCAAAATTGACCCAGCTAGCTTCGCAGTATCCTTGTGAGGTGTGGCTGTCTCGCAACGGTCGACGTATTAACGCAAAAAGCATTATGGGCGTGATGATGCTTGCGGCGGCAAAAGGCTCGACTATCGCAATTGAGGTCGATGGTGAGCGTGAGCAAGAAGCCATGGATGCAATTGTGATGCTGATAAATGATTGTTTTGGAGAAGGCGAATGAGCTTCGCATTACACGGGCTTCCTGTATCAAACGGTATCGCAATCGGGCACGCGCATCTGGTGTCTCATGCCGCTTTGGAAGTTAGCCATTATGTGTTGCCCAAGCATTTGATTCACGAAGAAGTTGCTCGCCTGAATGAAGCTTTGGACGCTACACGTAATGAATTGAGTGGACTACGTGAGTTTCGTCCAGAGCTGGCTGGCGCTGAGTTTGATGCCTTCCTTGATTTGCATCTGATGATTTTGGATGACGAACATATTAGCAATGCAGCGCGTGAAATGATCGCCCGCGAGCAATGCAATGCGGAATGGGCACTAAAGACGCAGATGGAAGAATTGGTAAGCCAGTTTGAGGCATTTGAAGATGAGTATCTGCGCGAGCGTAAGACAGATGTAGTGCAAGTTGTAGAGCGCATCCTTAAAACCATGAGCGGCAAGCCAGGACATGCGCCATCTAGCGCGCAACGAGGCGTTAACTTGATTTTGGTGGCGCACGATGTAAGCCCTGCCGATTTGATTCAACTTAAGCCGCATCAGTTTGCAGCAATATTGACTGACGTAGGTGGAGCGACTTCACATACCGCTATTGTGGCACGTGGTCTGAATAAGCCTTGCGTGGTTGGACTGCATCATGCGCGCGAGCTGATAAAAGACAATGACATGCTTGTTGTGGATGGTGAGCAAGGCGTGGTGCTGGTCAACCCAGATAAGCAACTGCTAGCCGAATATCGGCTGCGTCATAGCCAATTAGAGCTCGAGCGGCAAAAGCTAAAGCGCTTGAAGACAGCGCATGCGAATACTCTAGACGGCACGCACATCGAAATGCATGCCAATATCGAAATGCCTCACGATTTGATTGCTGTGAAGGAAAGCGGCGCTACCGGAGTGGGATTGTTCCGTAGTGAGTTCTTGTTTTTAAACCGTGATAACCTGCCAGATGAGGAAGAGCAGTTCGAGGCATACCGTGCAGTGGTAGAAGGCATGGATGGCCTGCCAGTTACTATTCGCAGTTTCGATTTAGGGGCGGACAAACAGATAAAAGGCGCGGTACGTGTTGCCAGCAACCCGGCCTTGGGCTTGCGCGCTATTCGTTTGTGTCTGGCCGAACCGCAATTGTTTCGCACGCAATTGCGTGCGCTGTTGCGTGCCTCTGCGTATGGAAATCTAAAAATTCTAGTGCCGATGCTGTCCGGTGCTTCAGAGATTATTCAGACACTGCAATTCATTGAGTTAGCCAAACAAGATTTGGCTGCTCAAGGCATCGCCTTTAATCAAAACGTGCCAATTGGCGGCATGATTGAAATTCCCGCTGCCGCGCTGGCATTGAATGTGTTCTTGAAGAAATTAGATTTTCTGTCTATTGGTACCAATGACCTGATTCAATACACGCTAGCAATTGACCGTACAGACGAAGAAGTCGCACACCTCTATGACCCGCTGCACCCAGCGGTGTTGCATCTGCTGTCACAGGTAATTAAAAGTGCCGATAAAGCCAACATCCCTGTTTCGGTATGCGGTGAGATGGCGGGAGAGTTGAGCTATATTCGCTTGCTACTAGGCATGGGACTGCGTCAATTCTCCATGAACCCAGGCCAGCTACTTGCCACTAAACAGCGAGTGCTAACCACAAGTTTGCTGCAAGCACGCCCACTTGCTCAGAAAATCTTGCGTGCCGACGACCCTATGAAAATCCAAGATTTGTTGGCTCGCTTGAACGCATAAGCCAAAAATAGTAGTTTAATTCTCAGTTTTCGTAAATTAACTGCTGGCTTTCCTAATTTGAGCTCGCTATCTAGACAATTATTTTTTTGCAGTGGCCTGCGTGCAACCACGCCAGCCCACCGCTCTGCTTCCATATCTCAAAATTATCTTTTAAATAATACTATGCTTCATTTTTTCCCCAAAATTGCACTATGCCATCGAGCAAACGTGTTCGGCTAACAAGGATTTAAAGCTGCGTAAAGTGTCAGGATTTGTCTGGAATTGTTTGAAAAAACAGGAGCGACATCTTCCGAATGTTGATCAAATCAAGACACAAACTTTGTTGTATCCTCTGACTTAAGAATTACAGAAACAGAGCGACTTATCAAAAATTCCAAGGCTTTATTTGCTAAATTATCAGGTTGGGAAGGAATCGATATTCGCTGTCGTAACGCGACTATTGAATATTTATAAATGGGATTGCCATAAGGGTGCCTCTTCAGAGGTGATCTTAAAGAGCGCGGCTATGGAGAACCTCTGGTGGTAAGGAAACGGACATAGTGGAACACGCACCGTAATATACGTGCTGCGCGTTCACTCATTCGTAATGCACTGCCGCATCTTTTTACTTTCATCGGCCACCCGTATGTGCCACGAACAAAGAATACGTTGAGGGTGGAGAAAACAGTAGGTTTAAGGAATTAGTACATCGACACAGAGGATTTTCGCATAAGCGGAAACAGGAGTTAGTAGCTGTGCTTTTAGCGCGAAAAATGCCTATATACCACCAAGAAATGTTACTTAGCTCGAAAATTCAAAGTAAATTAATGATGGAATGGATCACACAACCCCCAAGATTAAACTAAGTGTGAGCTCACCGTTGCGTCTCATTCTAGCAGGATCGTTATATACTTTTCCCATGATGTTTAAGCCCTGCATTGCTGCCAACAGTGCATTGGCAGTTTCACGAGCTTCCATATCTGCCGAAAGCTCCCCTTGCCGCTTCGCCTGTTTGATAAGGTCAATATAGATATCAATCACGTAATCGAAAACCAATTGAATCTTCTCACGTAGATCAGGATTCGAATTAGACAACTCGCTTGCAAGGTTGCCAAATGGACAACCAAAGATCGCGCCTCGTTCAGAGCAAGTTATTTCAGCCTGATTAATGACATTGTCGAAGATGGCATGAATTTTTTGCAATGGTGAGAGAGAGCTATCTAGTAATTGTGCAAAGCCATGTTGGACCTTCTGCCAGTGAGCGTCGGCAACGGCTACGGCAACTTCATCTTTTGACTTGAAGAAATGATAAAAGCTACTTTTTGAAACCATCGCCTGAGTGCAGATTTTTTGCAAACCAACAGACTCAAAACCTTCCACATAGAAAAGTTCTGCTGCTGCATTAGTAATGCGAGTCCGGCTATCAGTGTGCGTATCCATGGTCGTCATTATCACTTGACTGGACTGCTAAGTCCAGTCTATGATGCGCGCCTGGACTGACTGGTCCACTTGATTGATGTTTACGGTAATTTGAGATTTCGCAAGTAGGCTTGACAGAGGCATTCATATGTTAGGCACTACTTCGATGAAATACGTAAATGTTTACTTTAAACACAAAGGATAAAAATGAACAGACTAAATGAAAAAATCGCCCTGATCACTGGGGGGAGCACGGGTATAGGTCGTGCAACTGCATTAGCTTATGCAAAGGAGGGTGCTAAGGTATTGATTACTGGAAGGAATGAAAGCACTCTCAAGGAGTCATCTGATCAACACGAAAATATTTCTTACTTGATCGCTGATACAAGTAAGCCAGAAGATGCTAGTAAAACTATTAAACACATAGAGCAGACTTTTGGGGGTTTAGATGTCTTGGTGAACAATGCAGGCATTGCCATGTTTGTCCCTCTTGAAATGTCGAATCTGAGCCAATTTGATGATCAGTTTAATACAAATGTCAGGGGGCTTTATGAGATCACTAGGTTAGCGTTGCCACTTCTTGAAAAATCAAAAGGAGTTATATTAAGCACTGCATCTGCCGTGGTAGATGCCCCGATGGCCAATGCTTCGGCTTATGCAGCCACCAAGGCAGCGGTGGTAGCTCTTACTAAATGCTGGGCCATCGAGCTGGCACCGAAGGGAATCCGTGTCAATGTCGTGAGTCCTGGACCTATTGAAACCCCTATTTTTGGAAAAATGGGAATGTCTGAAGAGCAGTTGGAGGAGATGTCAATATCTATATCAAGCATGATTCCTTTACGACATTTCGGAAAAGCAGAGGACATTGCTCATGCTTTTGTTTATCTGGCCTCTAGTGATGCAAAATATGTAACAGGTACTCAATTGGTTGTAGATGGTGGTATGTCTGTTTAATCTAGGCTATTCATTCCCAGTGGGCACATTCTGAACGACTTCTTTTACGACTTTAACTGTCTGGAACTAAAATGTACTTGACGAGCGAGCCATACCTCATTAAATTACTGACCGGTCAGTTAATAAGGGAATAAAGTGTCTATTAATCAGTCTGTGTCGCCACCTGTACGCCAACGGCGTAAAGAGGCTCGCCCTGCCGAGTTGACGGCTGCGGCATTGGATTTATTTGTCGAATGCGGCTTTGCAGCGACTAAGCTGGATGATATTGCCGCACGTGCGGGCGTATCCAAGGGGACGTTATATTTGTACTTCGCCAGTAAGGAGGAGTTGTTCAAGTCAGTAATTCAGCAAGGTTGCATGCCAGTGCTGGAGCAAGGCGAGGAAATGCTGGCGCAAGAGCAGGCAGATCCTTCTGTGTTGTTGCAAGCAATGTTGATGCGTTGGTGGGAGTTGATCGGAGCGACGCACCTAGCGGGAATCACTAAATTAATGATTTCTGAAGCGGGAAATTTTCCTGAGGTGGCGCAGTATTACTACGAAAACATCATTATTCCCGGACGCGGTTTAATACGACAAGTTTTGGAGCGCGGAGTTGCTTCAAAGCAGTTTTGCGTCGGGGATATGGAATCAACCATTGATATTATTATGGCACCGATGATGATGTTGACAATATGGCGCTATTCCCAAGTGCCAAGCGATTGTGGCAAACAAGACCCAGTAATTTACTTGCGTACCCATATTGATCTTTTGTTGAATGGTTTGAAGGTTAAGGAGTAATAGAATGAAAAGACACCTAGTGTTTTTCTTGCTGGCGGTCACGCAGCTGACTGCTTGTGGCAAGCAAGCAGCAGAACCTGTCAAAGTTGAACGCCCAGCGTCAACGGTGGTGGTTGGTGTGCTAGGTAGGGACAATGGCAATACCTATAGTGGTGAGGTGCATGCGCGCAACGAAGCTGTGCTGGGTTTTCGCATCCCGGGAAAAATTGTAGAGCGCTTGGTAGATGCGGGAGCGAAGGTTAAGCAAGGGCAGCTTATGGCGCGGCTGGATGCGGCGGACTCCGGCTTGCATGAGAATGCGGCAGTCGCACAATTTCATTTGGCACAAGAAGAACTGAAACGTTACCAAGAGTTGCGTGACAAGGGCTTTGTTAGTCAATCAGCCATGGATGCTAAAGAGACGGCATTAAAGGCGGCAGCAGCGCAGGCTGGATTGGCAAGAAATCAAGCAACTTATACGAGTTTGTTCTCGGATCGTGACGGCGTAGTTTCGGCGACGTTGGCAGAGGTGGGGCAGGTAGTAGCGGCAGGGCAAGCCGTGGTTCGCGTGGCTGAGAACGGCGGCAGGGAAGTGCAAATTTCTATACCAGAATCCAGATATTCGTCGATAAAAGTAGGGATGTCAGCTGAAATTGAGTTGAATTCGACTGGCAGTGGAATGAAGAAATTGTCAGGGCATGTGCGTGAATTGTCTCCAGCTGCGGATACTGCGAGTCGTACTTATGCTGCAAAAGTTTCCTTTGATTCGGCAAGCGCAAAACCCGTGCTGGGGATGACGGCACGAGTAAAGCTTAATGAAAAAGGGTTGAGCCACAGAAGTATTAATGAGGGCTTCTTGATTCCGCTGAGTTCGATATTTCAAAAAGGAGACCAAGCGGCAGTATGGGTGGTGGCGGCTGATCGTAGTGTGGCGTTGCGTTCTGTAGTGGTGAATGAATACCGTGATGATGGAGCCTTAATCTCTAAAGGAATTGCCGCAGGCGAGAGAATAGTTAGTGCTGGCGTACATAAAATAAATGCAGGTGAAATCATTCGTATTGTTGAAAATGGTAAATTCTTATGAAGCTACCAAACCTTTCTGCTTGGGCGCTAAAGCATCAGCAGATGGTGGTGTATTTCATCATCGTCTTATCTGTAGCGGGTGTTATTTCCTACATGAATTTGGGGCGAGCTGAAGACCCAGATTTTACTTTTAAAGTAATGGTGGTAAGAACGCTGTGGCCAGGTGCGACGGCACAAGAAGTTGAGAAAGAGTTAACCGAACGCATTGAAAAGAAATTGCAGGAAACGCCTTGGGTAGATGCTATTCGTTCGGCATCAAAGCCGGGTGAATCCTTGGTGTTTGTGATGCTCAAAGATTATACACCAAAACCCGCAGTGCCAGAGTCATGGCGGCAGGTGCGCAAGAAGCTAGACGATATACGCCATACGATGCCAGCAGGCGTAAAAGGGCCGTTTCCAAATGATGAATTTGGGGATGTGCAGGTCAATATATTTGCGCTCACTGGGGACGGATATGATCTTGCTGAATTGCGTAAATATGCTGATAAAGTGGCGTTAGATTTACGTCGCATCAAAGATGTAAAGCGCGTCGAAATGATCGGCGTACAGAACGAAAAGATATTTATAGATGTACTGCCAAGTCGTATGGCGACGCTTGGAATTTCACCTAGGCAGGTGATGGATGCATTGCAAAAACAAAACACAGTGAATCCGGCAGGATTTATTGAAACAGATAGTGACCGAATTCGTATGCGCGTGACGGGGGCTTATGACAGCGTCACGCGTGTGCGCAATACTGAGTTGCTGGTGAATGGAAAACACTTTCGATTAGGCGATATTGCGAAAGTCAGTCGCGGTCTCGAAGACCCACCTAGCCCTCAAATGCGTGTTGAAGGGCAGCCCGCCATAGGTCTGGGCGTGGTGATGGACAAGGGCGGCAATGTGATTGAACTCGGCAAAAAGCTGAGTAAGGAAATGAAGCTTATCGGAGAGGAGTTGCCCATCGGAGTTGATGTGCATGTGGTTGCGAATCAACCTGAAGTGGTGGAAGGCTCTATACATCTGTTTCAGAATTCTCTGAGTGAAGCGATTCTTATTGTTTTGGCCGTATCGTTCCTGAGTTTGGGAATACGTACGGGCATGGTGGTCGCGTTGTCTATACCGCTGGTGTTGGCGATTACCTTCTTTGCAATGAAATTGTTCGGTATCGACTTGCAGCGAATTTCATTGGGTGCATTAGTGATTTCACTCGGCTTGTTGGTGGATGATGCCATTATAACGGCTGAGATGATGGTGGTGAAGATGGAGCAGGGTTGGGATAAGTTTAAAGCTGCAACCTTTGCTTATACATCCACTGCGTTTCCAATGTTAACGGGCACCTTAATAACTGCAGCTGCTTTTACCCCGGTTGGATTTGCTAAATCGGCAGCGAGTGAATACACCATTTCTATCTTTCAGGTAGTCACCATTGCATTGCTAACCTCGTGGATAGTAGCGGTAGTGTTTACACCCTATATCGGCTTCAAATTGCTAGACCAAAAAAAGTTAATGGCGAAGGCGCAAAAACATGGTGAGGATATTTACGATACGCCTTTCTATCGTCGCTTTCGTTCGCTTGTTACATGGTGTTTACGCAATCGTTGGAAAGTGATTGGGGTGACCTTGATGATTTTCATATTATCCATAGTGGTTTTTAAAAAATTCGTACAAATACAATTTTTCCCGCCTGCAAGCCGTCTTGAATTGTTAATTGATGTGTGGTTGCCTCAAGGAGCTTCTCTTAAAGCCACTGGGCGGGAAGTGAAGCGGATCGAAGCTTTGCTGAAAGGCGATCCAGGAATTGAGTCCTATGCTTCATATGTAGGCAATGGTGCGCCACGCTTTGTTCTGTCATTAGATCAGCAATTATTTGCAGATAACTTTGGGCAGTTCGTTATTGTCACGAAAGATATGCAGGCACGTGAGGCCATTAGGAGTCGATTGGCGGCAAAATTTACTGGGCCAGAGTTTGCCGATGTGAGGGTACGTGTGGTGCGCATGGAAAATGGGCCGCCGATAGGTTATCCAGTGCAATTTCGTGTGTCAGGTGATGATCTGGTTAAGCTACGCGAACTGTCATCCACGGTGGCGGACATAATGCGAGCGGATAAGAGCTTGACCAATGTAAATTTTGATTGGAATGAGAAGGCAAAGAGTGTACGCGTCGAAGTGGATCAAGATAGAGCGCGGCAACTTGGCACTTCCAGTCAAGAAGTGGCGCAAGCCTTGCAAGGCTTTCTGAATGGGATAGCGCTCACCCAATATCGCGAGGGAGACCAGTTGATTGATGTGGTGTGGCGTGGCGGAACCAATGGTGATACGCGCTCACTTGATCATTTACCTGACCTTGAGATACCGCTTGCCGGGGGAAATTACGTAGCTTTGGCGCAAATAGCTAAGTTGGTTCCGGTGTTGGAGGAGGGAGTGATTTGGCGACGCAATCGTTTGCCGACCATGACTGTACGGGCAGACATGGCAGATAAAACCCAACCGGCAACAGCATCAGTGCGTTTGAATAAGCAATTGGATAAATTGCGAGCTACGCTGCCGACAGGCTTCCGCATAGAAATGGGCGGAAGTATTGAAGAATCCGGCAAGGGGTCTGGCGCAATTAAGGCGGTGATGCCACTGATGTTGGTGGGTGTGATTACACTGTTAATGATTCAGTTGCAGAGCATCAGTCGAACAGTAATGGTGGTGCTCACTGCACCATTAGGCTTGATTGGGGTCGCAATGGCATTGCTAGCTTTTCAGGTGCCGTTCGGATTCGTGGCAAACTTGGGCTTTATCGCTTTGGCGGGCATGATTATGCGCAACTCAGTTATCTTGGTGGATCAGATAAGGCGGGATGAAGAGGACGGCAAAACGCAGTGGGAGGCAATCATCGGCTCAACGGTGAGACGTTTTAGGCCAATCGTGCTGACTGCTTCCGCCGCTATTCTGGCCATGATCCCGCTGACGCGACAAGTGTTTTGGGGGCCGATGGCAGTATCAATCATGGGAGGCTTGGTAGTGGCCACTATGCTAACTTGCTTATTTCTGCCTGCCTTGTATGCGGCTTGGTTTAGAGTGCGAGAGAAAGTGTAGTTGAACATTGAGGGGAAGGGGCGCACTTGCTATACTTCGTCGCTCTAACGTAATGACGTTGCCAGAGGAAATAGGGAGATGAATAATATGGAACAAGCTCGCTTTAACATGGTTGAACAACAGATACGTCCTTGGGATGTTCTCAACTCCGAGGTTTTGGATCTGCTGAAGAAGCTTAAACGTGAACAGTTTGTTCCGTCTGAGCAGCGTGCTTTGGCATTTATGGATGTGGATATCCCACTTGGATACGATGCCTACATGTGGCAACCTAAGTTGGAGGCACGTGCTTTGCAAGCGCTAAGCTTGACGGGTAATGAATCGGTACTGGAAATTGGAACTGGCAGCGGCTATTTGACTGCGCTGCTGTCTAATCTTGCCGAGCGTGTGACCAGCGTAGAAATCGTGAAAGAGCTGAGCGAATTTGCTTCGCGAAATCTGGCTTCTCACCACGTCAGCAATGTTGAGTTGCATATTGGTGATGCGGCGAATGGCTGGGGTGACGGCTTATATGACGCTATCGTTCTGACAGCTTCGGTGCCAATGCAGCCAACAGAGCTGTTAGTTAACCTGAAGGTGGGTGGGCGCTTGTTCGCCGTGATTGGAGATGCTCCAGCTATGGAAGCATGTTTGATTACACGCATCTCGGCTGAAGAAATTAGCAGTGTGACGCTGTTTGAAACCAGCGTAGCGGCGCTTTTGAATGTGCAACAACCACAGCGGTTCGTTTTCTGAATATAGCCATTAACTAAGAATTTTTAGCTAATCCTTGAAATTGAACTGCCTTATGTATAATATTAGAAAAATCTAATATATCATTACTCGGTGCAGAAAATGAAATTATCTAAAATAACTTTGTTTGTATTGGCAGCTATTGCTGCAACGCCAGCATTGGCTACGGATCTTTTGGATGTATATAGGGAGGCCTTGGGACAGGACGCTGTCTTTGCTTCAGCGCGTTCTGCACAGCAGGCCGGACAGGAAAAAAAATCACAAGGACTTTCCTTGCTGTTACCAAGCGTGAACCTGACTGCAAATTCCACTTATAACGATATAAATTTTCAATACGCTAGCGGTTCTCGTGCTCTTCAGTACAACAACTCTGGATTTGGAGTCAGTCTGGTTCAACCCTTGTTTCGACAGCAATCATGGATGGCATATAGCGAATCTGAATTGCAAGTCGCTATTTCTGAAGCGCAATACAAATTGGCTGCGCATGATTTGATTTTGCGTGTGGCACAAAGCTATTTTGATGTGCTAATGGCACAAGATAGCGTGGAATTAACCGAGGCGCAGAAAAGTGCAATTTCTGAACAGTTGCAGCAAGCTAAACGCAATTTTGAAGTTGGTACTGCTACAATTACTGATACCTATGAAGCTCAAGCTCGTTACGATTTAGTTGTCGCTCAGGAAATTAGTGCAAAAAGTAATTTGGAAATTAAAAAACGTAGTTTAGAGCAGCTTACCAATGCGAATAGCGGTGAATTACGCCATTTGGGCGATGAGCTTAAAATGGACACTCCTCAGCCTAACAATGTAGACAAGTGGGTCGAAGAAGCACAGCACACTAATTTGCAGGTTGCGATAGCCGAGGCTGCTGCGAGATTGGCTGACAAAGAAGTTTCGCGTACTTTTGGTGGACACTTGCCAACGGTTGATCTTGTAGCTAACTACACTCAAAACTCAGCTAATGGTGGGGCATTTACTGGGACTGGATATGGCGCAGCAGATACGACTAGCAAAGTGGTCGCTATTCAGCTAAATATGCCGCTTTTTCAAGGTGGTGTGACTGAGTCTAAATACCGTGAAGCAGATGCTCTGCGTGAGAAAGCCAAGCATGACTTGGAGAATGCGCGTCGCACGGTTGCCGTTCAAGCGCGCCAGGCTTACCTCGGTGTGGCGAGTGGTATAGCGCAAGTAAAGGCTTTGCAGCAAGCTTTGAAATCTAGTGAAAGTTTATTGGAGGCGAGTAAGTTAGGGCAGGGTGTCGGTGTGCGTACCAACTTGGATGTGCTGAATGCGCAACAACAATTATTCTCTACGCGGCGTGATCTTTACCAAGCGGAATATAACTATCTGCTTAGCCGTTTACGCCTCAAGGCTGCAGTGGGCACGCTTTCGGAAGCAGATGTTAGTAGTGTGAATCAGGCCTTGCGTTAAGGTAACTCTAAAACTTCACCACAGAGACACAGAGAGGGTCAAATGCTTATTTAGCTTTGGGGGCGTTTAATTCAGTGTTTAACTGTGCTGAGCTTTTTGCTTAGCGTCTTTTTTAGCAATTCCAGCGCTAGCGCGGTAGCGCCTTGATTGGCTTGTACGAACGCTAAACCTGCTTGTCCCATTTGTTGCATTTGATCAGGCTGTGCAAACAAGTCTTGCAGCATATTCGCTAGTGCGGAGGTGTCAGGGGTCAGCATGGCAGCGCCACTTGCAATGGCTAGTTGACTCGCTTGGGCGAAGTTGTAGGTATGCGGCCCAATTAATACAGGCTTTCCTAGTGCACAGGCTTCAATGAGGTTCTGCCCGCCAAATGGCAATAAGCTTCCCCCGATGAATGTCAGATCGCATGCGGCGAAGTAGGCAAACATTTCACCCATGCTGTCCCCTAGAACCACTTCGGTATCAGGTGCAATAGCCATATTCTCGCTGCGGCGCTGAAAGTGGATGTTGTGATTTGTAAGTAGGGCTGCGACATCATTGAAGCGTTGCGGATGACGCGGTACGATGACGGTGAGTAAGCTATCTGTGCGAACTTTGCTAAGCGCCTCCACAATTAATGCCTCTTCTCCTTCGCGGGTGCTGGCAGCAAGGAAAATTTTACGCTGCTTGCCGAATAACTTACGTAAGTACTCTCCTTGCTCCGCCATGGCGGGAGGCACTGCGATGTCGTATTTGAGATTTCCCATTACTGAAATATTTTCAGCGCCTAATTCTCTGAGGCGTTGTGCATCTTCATTACTTTGGGCTGCAATAGCGCTAAGCTGACTAAATCCCTGTTGGCTAAGTTTAGGAAAGCGTGAGTAGCTGCGGGCAGATTTTTCAGAAAGACGTGCATTGAGTAGTAATAAGGGAATGCCCTGATTCTTGCAGGATTGAATCAGGTTAAACCAAATTTCTGTTTCGAGAAGTATGCCTATACTTGGTTTAAAGTGATTCAAGAAACGTTTCACAGCGAAAGGATAGTCATAAGGCAGGTATATGCGCATGACCTTATCGCCATACAGTTGCGTGCTGGCAGCACGACCCGTAGGTGTGGCGTGGCTGAGTAAAATTTGGTGATCTGGATAGGCTTCGAACAGTTGCTGAATTAATGATGCCGTAGCGCGAGTTTCACCTACTGAAACAGTATGTAGCCAGATGACGGGCTGGTTTGATTTAAAGGAGAAAAAACCAAAGCGTTCAGCGATGTGTTGAAAATATTCAGTCTGTTTGCGTCCGCGCCATAGTAAGTGGAAAAACACGTAGGGTAACAGCAGCCAAAGAACACAGGTATAAACAATACGCGGATTAAGCATTGTTTAGTAGTGGCGCGAGCGTAGAGAGAATCGAATCTACGCTGGGTGACGTACGTATTCCGCCCAGATTGATTGCACGAGCGCCAGCATGCAGTCCGGTAAGTCCGGGTTCAGTCGCCGTGTAGATGCCAATAGTCGGCACATCAAGCGCGGCTGAAAGGTGACTTAAGCCAGTATCAACACCAATGACTGCGCGCGCATTGCCTAGCAGTGCTGAAGCTTGAATTAAATCAAGTTTGGGTGGACTGATGGCATTGGGGATAGCCGCAGTTAAGCGCTCACTACGAATTTTTTCTTTCGCGCTTCCCCAGGGCAGAACGAGCTGTATACCTTCACTGACAAAGCGTTTGCCGAGGGCAATCCAATTTGTCTCATCCCATAATTTGTCGTCGCGACTCGTGGCATGTAATAGGACGATGTAAGGCTTATTCGCTGGTAGCCAAGGTAAGTTAAGGGTCGGCGCTTGAATGCCGTAATCAGGAGGCCCAGAGGGTGTGTAGCCAAGCGCAAGTCCGGCAAGTTGGCGATTGCGTTCAACCGCATGATGATGTTTGCTGACAAAAAAAGTGCGGTCATAAAATAAACTGGCTAGCGGTTCACGTGCACTTTTCCAGTCGTAGCCACAGCGCGGAGAATTAGCCTTGCGGCTAAGGATCGCACTTTTGATGAGTCCTTGCGTGTCTAGCACATAGTCGTAATGTTGAGCCTGAAGTAGATTAAATGCAGAACGAATTTCCGAGCGAGAGCTTAACCATGATTTGCGCCAGCGCCGTATGGCGACAGGGATGATGTTACGAACTTTGGGATGCAAGGTGGGAAGTGCAGCGAAGCTCTCCTCAACTACCCAGTCAATTTTTGCATCGGGCAAGTGTGTGCAAATGTCAGTCACAACAGGTAAGTTGTGCAATACATCTCCCATGGAAGATGTTTTGATCAGAAGGATGTCAGGCATAAGTTTAGTTACGTTGGTAATCGTCTTCAAAGCGCTCTATATCGTCTTCACCTAAATATTCGCCTGATTGCACTTCAATTAGATGCAATTCTGTGCCACCAATATTTTCAAGGCGGTGCATAACCCCGAGCGGAATATACGTGGATTGATTGGCGTGAAGCACCAGTGAATCTTCACCTCTAGTAACGCGAGCTTTGCCGGATACAACTATCCAATGTTCAGCGCGATATTGGTGTTTTTGCAAAGACAATTTGGAGCCAGGTTTGACGGCAATGCGCTTGGCTTGGAAACGTTCGCCAACATCAATGCCTTCGTAATAGCCCCAAGGGCGATAAACGCGTCGATGAACCAAGTGTTCGGAACGTTCAGCTTGTTTGAGATAGTTGACGGTGTGCTTTACATCTTGTGCCGATTCTTTATGCATAACGAGAACCGCATCGGCAGTTTCAACAATAACTAAGTCTTGTACGCCGATGGCCGCAAGCAGACGACTTTCTGAACGAATATAACAATTCCTTGTTTCAGCAGCATATACATCGCCGCGAATAGCATTGCCAGTTTCATCTTGCGGACTGTTGTCAGCAAGAGAAGACCATGAGCCGATATCGCTCCAGCCAATATCAACCGTGATCATTGCGGCAAACTTCGTGTGTTCCATAACAGCATAATCAATCGAATCGGGCGGGCAGTCTGCAAATGCAGCTTGATCAAGTCGGCAGAAATCAAAGTCGCGATGGCTTTGCTGCCAAGCTAAGTATGCTGCTGTGTGGATGTCAGGTCTATGCTGGCGTAGCTCGGCAAGATAGGCCGATGCCTTGAATACAAACATGCCGCTATTCCAGAAGAAGTCGCCAGACGATAGGAATTCCTGCGCGGTTGCGAGATTAGGTTTTTCAACAAAGCGTTTAACAGAGTAAGCCTGTTCAATAGGATTGATTGCAGTGCCACGTTCAATGTAGCCAAAGCCAGTCGCGGCTTCGTTTGGTCGAATGCCAAAGGTGACGAGTTTGCCTTGTTGCGCGAGGATGAGCGCAGATTTAATGGCGGCATGAAAAGCTGTGACCTCGCGAATTAAATGGTCCGCTGGTAGGACAAGCAAAATTGCATCTACATCATGAGCTTGCGCAGCGAAGGCTGCTGCTGCTGCAGCAGGCGCGGTGTTGCGACCAAAGGGTTCAAGAATGAGTGATAGCGGGGCAATATCAATAGCACGTAGCTGCTCGGCGGCTAAAAAACGGTGCTCGTTGTTGCATACAACGATGGGAGCGGCCATGTCTTTGACGTCATTAAGGCGCAGCAAAGTTTCCTGAAACATTGTTTGCTCAGAAATTAGAGGCAAAAATTGTTTTGGCAAAGCTGCACGAGACAGGGGCCACAAACGCGTTCCTGAGCCACCGGAAAGAATAATGGGAAATATCATAGGTGAATTGGTAGAATGAGTGCGAGTGTATGAATTATAATTCCCAATTAGTTTAAGAAATCACTTTTCTCTCTAATGTTTTTAAGATGCTCTACAGATACGACGACATAACTCCATGCAGACCATTCCACAACTATTAACTCGCCTTTGGAGTCACATTAGCTTACGCCGTCGAAGGCAATTTATTTTATTGCTAGCACTGATGGTTCTCGCCTCGTTTGCAGAAATTATCAGTCTTGGAGCGGTAATACCCTTCCTTGGTGTGCTAACGGCGCCCACTCGAGTCTTTGAGCATCCAATTGCTCAGCCCTTTATTGAGTTTTTAGGTATTACTAGCTCAGATCAGCTATTGCAGCCGCTATGCATCGCATTTGGCTTGGTGGCTCTAGTGACTGGGGCAATGCGTTTGCTGTTGCTTTGGGTTAACACACGGCTATCGTATGCCGCTGGTGCGGACCTGAGTATAAATATTTATCGTCGTACCCTGCATCAACCCTATGCTGTGCATGTGGCACGCAATAGCAGTGAGATCATAAACGGAATTTCAAGTAAAACAAATGTAGTTATTCACATCATTCTCATGATTTTAAATCTAATAGGATCGGCTGTTACGCTGATTGCTATTTTGATGGCGCTGTTGGCTGTAGAGCCAGTTATAGCTCTTGCAGCATTTAGTGGTTTTGGTTTGATTTACGCGGTAATTATTCAGATAACGAAAAATCAATTGTTAAAAAACGGCGAATGTATTGCTCTTGAATCTACTCAAGTAATTAAGTCTTTGCAGGAAGGGTTAGGGGGGATTCGTGACGTTCTTATTGATGGGACTCAAGAAACATATTGCAAAATTTACCGCAAGGCAGATATCTCTCTGAGACTTGCGCAAGGAGGTAGCGCATTTATTGGGGGTAGCCCTCGTTACATAATGGAAGCATTGGGCATGTTGTTGATTGTTGGACTAGCATATGTACTTGCAAATCAGCCGGATGGCATTGCTAAGGCTATTCCTATTTTGGGTGCGTTGGCATTCGGTGCTCAACGTTTTTTGCCAGTGCTTCAGGCGGGGTATGTTTCATGGTCAGGTATTCAGGGTGGGCGGGCTTCGCTGTTAGATGCGATTGAATTACTAGAGCAACCACTTCCTGCTTATGCAGGATTGCCGGCCCTTGATCCGCTGCCATTCAGGCACCAGATTAGCTTGAATCAGGTTTCATTTCGATATGGGCCTGAAACTCCATGGGTTCTTAAAGGCATTAATCTTGATATATCCAAAGGAAGTCGTATAGGGTTCATCGGTGAGACTGGTGGTGGAAAGAGTACGTTGATCGATATTGTAATGGGTTTGTTGCAGCCGGGTGAGGGTGCAATTGAAATAGATGGGCAGACAATTACGAAGGAAAATAATCGTGCTTGGCAGGCGCATGTGGCGCATGTGCCGCAGGCAATTTTTTTGGCGGATACTAGTGTTGAAGAGAACATCGCATTTGGTGTTCCAAAAAGTATGATTGATCGTAAATTAGTCAAAAAAGCAGCTCAGCAGGCACAGATTTCTGACATTATTGAGGGCTTGCCGAATAAATACGAAACTTTTGTGGGTGAGCGCGGCGCTAGGCTGTCAGGAGGGCAACGTCAGCGTTTAGGTATCGCGCGGGCTCTGTACAAACAAGCGGATGTGATTATTTTTGATGAGGCGACAAGTGCGCTTGATAATGAAACAGAATTTGCTGTTATGGAAGCCATTAAGGGTTTGAGTGCCGATACTACAATACTTATAGTTGCTCATCGGCTGTCCACATTGGAAAATTGCACGAAAATAGTGGAATTGGGCGATGGAGGAATTAAGAGATCTGGAATGTACGCAGAAATTGTGGCAAAATAAAATAGGGCTATTGAAAATAGCCTTCGCACGTCAATTATATTTATATGAATTATACTATGCAAAATTCAATGGTACTTGTAACAGGTGCTGATGGCTTTATTGGATCTCACTTAACTGAAGAGTTAGTCCGCCAGGGGCGCAAAGTCCGAGCATTCGTTCAATACAATTCTTTTAATTCATGGGGGTGGTTGGATCGTTGTGCGGAGGATGTAAAGGGGCGGTTCGAAGTATTTGCGGGCGATATTCGTGATCCATATGGGGTTAAGGAGGCAATGAAGGGTTGTGATTCTGTTTTGCATCTGGCGGCCCTTATCGCGATTCCATATTCTTACCATTCGCCGGATACCTATGTCGACACAAATGTCAAAGGTACGTTAAATGTGCTTCAGGCGGCGCGAGAGCTCGGTGTAAAGAGGGTGGTGCATACTTCGACTAGTGAAGTGTATGGGTCCGCGCGTTTTGTGCCGATTACCGAAGAGCATCCTTTGCTGGGTCAATCACCGTACTCGGCAACCAAAATAGCTGCGGATCAGTTGGCGTATTCGTTTTATGCTTCATTCGGTCTGCCAGTTGTGATTGCGCGGCCATTTAATACATACGGGCCACGGCAATCGGCGCGCGCTGTAATCCCAACTATTATCACGCAAATTGCAAGTGGACAACGTCAAATTAAGCTTGGAGCTGTGTCGCCTACAAGAGATTTTAACTTTGTGCGGGATACTGCGGCAGGGTTTATTTCTGTGCTAAATTCAGACCAAGGATTGGGTGAGGTAGTTAACTTTGGAAGTAATTTCGAAATTGCTATAGGTGATACGGCTCAGTTAATTGCGGAAGTTATGGGAGTTGAGATTGAAGTTGTTACAGATGAGCTTCGTTTGCGCCCAGAGAACTCAGAGGTTGACCGCTTATGGGCTGATAATTCTAAGGCTAAGGAATTATTTGGCTGGGGGCCGGCATATGGTGGCCGTGATGGTTTCAAGCGTGGTTTGCTTGAGACCGCTGAATGGTTTATGCAGTCGGATAATCTTCGTGGTTATAAGGCGGATATTTATAACGTGTAGCCTGGGTTCGCTTTATTGCGTTAGACGTTATGGTGGCTCTTGTTTAATTCAAAAAATGGTTTTCTTGGTTTGCTCAGCTTCTTGTTTGAACGCATGGGTTGATGCGAATTCGTGTGAGTTAAATGATTTCAGGAGGATGCGTGGCTGAGTTTCAAATTGCAGGCCGATGGGTGGGGGATGGTCATCCTCCTATAGTGATAGCGGAAATTGGCATTAACCATGAGGGCTCTATTGAGCTGGCTATCGTCATGGCTGATGCGGCTATTGATGCTGGTGCAGAGATTATCAAGCATCAGACGCATATCATTGAGGACGAGATGTCCAATGAAGCGAAGTCCATAATACCAGGCAATGCCGACGTATCTATCTATGAGATTATGGATCGTTGCGCGCTCACCGAGCATGAAGAGAGACGTCTGATGGAGCATGTCCAGCAGCGTGGCGCAATTTTTATAAGCACTCCGTTCTCACGTGCTGCAGTTGATCGGCTGGTCGATTTTGATATTCCTGCATTCAAGATAGGTTCGGGTGAGTGTAATAACTACCCATTGGTTAAGTACATTGCGAGTTTTGGCAAGCCTGTGATCATAAGTACTGGCATGAACTCTGTTGATACTGTGCTGCCTTCAGTGGAAATCCTTCGCAAAGCTGGTGTGCCTTATGCATTGCTTCATTGCACTAATATTTATCCGACTCCACCTGAATTAGTTCGTTTGGGCGCGATGAGTAAATTGAAGGAGGCCTTTCCAGATGCGGTAGTCGGCTTGTCTGATCATACAATATCGAACTATCCATGTCTGGGGGCGGTTGCTCTTGGGGCTTCAATTTTGGAGAGGCATTTTACAGATAGTATGAGCAGAATTGGCCCCGACATTGTGTGCTCAATGGATCCGTCGGCCTTGTCAGAATTGATTCGCGGTTCCGGAATAATTTTTGCTGCGCGTGGTGGTGAGAAAACTCCAGTTGAGGAAGAGAGCTCTACTATAGCATTTGCGTTTGCTTCCGTAGTGGCAATCAAAGATATGGAACCGGGTGAAATTATAAGTGAGCAGAATATATGGCTCAGGCGTCCGGGGGGCGGGGATTTTTCAGTGCAGGATTATGATGCTTTGATGGGGAAAGTTGTTTTGAAGTCTGTTCGTAGCGGATTTCAGCTTAAAAAGTCAGATATTGCTTGGTCAGCCTAGATGAAGTTATTAAAAGTTGTTGTTACTGGTGGAACAGGTTTTTTGGGGGCTAGCGTTCTACGTGAGCTTTCAGGTCGAAAAAATCTTGAAGTTATCCCCGTAACGCGGCGAAATATTCCTGGCTGGTATCAAGTTTCCGATTATTCGGAGTCGCCAGTAGGGGATGTGCTGATACATTTGGCTGAAGATAGTGATCGAGCACATGTAGAAAAGCTAGGCCAGCCATATGAAGAGAAGGCGCTGTGCACACTTTCTGCTCTGTTGGAAAAGCGCTATGCTCGTGTAGTGTATGCATCCTCAGCGGTGCTTTATGGTGATGCGGATGACAAGGGGCATTTTTCTAGTGACCCAATTCTGGGTCATGACGCCTATAGTCGAATTAAGCGTAAAGCTGAGTTGGCGGTATTGCAGGCTCCGTCAGGCATTGTAGTGCGTCTGGCAAATATATATGGCGCAGGGATGTCGAACAATAATGTGATGTCCACTATTTTGGGTCAAATCTCTTGCGAAGGGGCTTTGGAGGTGATGGTTGCAAGCCCTGTGCGAGATTTTATTTGGGTAGAAGATGTCGCTGAGGGCATTGTTGATATTGCGCTTAGCCGTGCCAATGCGGGCGCTAAAGGTGGTGTATATAATATTGGCACAGGTGTTGGGACATCCATAGGGGCTTTGGCAAGCATGGCTTTGGAAATCGCCGGGCAATCTAGCAGGTCTGTTCAGGCAAGATGTTCAACAGATAGGGAGTCTAGTATAATTCTCAATTTTTCTGAAACGACTTCAGCTTACGGTTGGAGTCCAAAGACATCGCTAAGACAGGGGCTTGCCCGTATGTTGCATATATTGAAGGAAAAAGAATGAGCCAGCGAACTATAGCTGTTTTTACTGGGAATCGGGCAGAGTACGGATTGCAATATCCAATTTTGCGAGCCATACATCGCCATCCCGATTTGGATTATCGATTGTTGGTGTCAGGGGCTCATCTGGATGCAAATTTTGGTGGTACGCTAGATGAAATTCGTGAAGATGGGTTTCATGTTGATGTTGAAGTGAAGATTGACATGGATGCGGCATCACTGTTTGCTACAGCTCAAGCAATTGGATCTGGTGTTTTAGCGATTAGTCAGGCGCTAAATGATTTGAAGCCAGATATGATGGTCGTATATGCAGATCGCTTTGAGGGATTGGCAGCAGTGATAGCGGCAAGTCAAATGAATATTCCTACAGCTCATATCGAGGGTGGTGATTTGACGGAAGGTGGTGCACTGGATGACTCAGTTCGACATGCAATGACTAAGTTGGCGCATCTACACTTTACAACTAACCAACAAGCGACAAATAGAATATTAGCGATGGGGGAGGAGAGTTGGCGCGTCCATACGGTGGGGTTTCCTGCCATTGATCTCATTTCTGAGGGGCGGTATGCATCGGCTGATGAGGTGGTTCAAAAGCTTGGTTTGGATATGTCTCGCCCAATTGTGCTTTTTACTCAGCACTCTGTAAGTACGGAGTGTGATCAATCTGCGGTACAGCTTGCTCCTTCGCTTTTCGCTATAGAGAAGCTCGCAGAGGAGGGTGTGCAGGTTATTCTTACTTATCCAAATAATGATGCGGGCGGGCAGGCAATTATTGAACGGCTAGAGGTGTTTGGTGCGGAAAAGCACGGTGGAGCTCAGGTTCATCGCTCACTTGGGCGAAGTCTTTATCATGGTGTGTTGGCTCTATCACGAAATGAATTGTTGAGGGTGGCGTGTGTAGGCAACTCTTCTTCTGGATTAAAGGAAACTCCGGCTTTTGGTTGTCCTACGGTCAATATTGGTTCACGTCAGTTGGGTCGTTTGCGCGGTGAAAATGTTATTGACGTGGATTATGATTCTGAGGGGATTGTTGCCGCGATTAGGAAATGCTTGTTTGATGAGGAGTTTCGTTTGCTGTGCCGCACCGCAGAAAATCCATATTGGCTAGGTGATGCAGGGCCGAAAATCGCTGAAATATTGGCGACAGTAAAGCTTGATCAGCAGATTATTCGTAAGCGTATGACGCTTAAGGGCGAGATGCGCGACGGGTGGTTCCGGTGAGTGAAAGCCCCTTGTTGCCGAGTGCTTCGCTGATGGATGCCGTGCGAGCAATTGAAGTTAGTCGTCGGCGTATGGCGGTAGTGGTCGGAGAAGATGGAGGGCTGTTGGGGACGTTGACTGACGGTGATGTCCGAAGGCATCTTCTGGCGGGAGGGGGCGTGGAATCGCTGGTGTCAAGCGCGATGAATCTGAATCCTCTGACTGCGGAAATCGGAAGCCCTGATGGCTATATGAAGGATGTGATGCGCCGAGGAAATGTGGTCGCACTACCTTTGGTAGATGTTCACGGCAAGTTTGTACGTCTTGTGCATTTGATTGATCTAGAGCGAGAGCAGGCAGAAGTAGGAATTGGTAAAGTCGGATTTGCTTTTGCGGTGATTATGGCGGGAGGGGAGGGGACGCGTCTTCGGCCGCTTACTGCCGATATTCCGAAGCCAATGGTTAAAATTGGGGGGGTGCCTCTACTGGAGCGCCAGATCGAGAGATTGGTTGATGTTGGGATTGAGCGAGTGTATATCTCGGTAAACTATTTAAGCCATATTATCGAAGGCTATTTTGGCGACGGTGGCAATTTCGGGGTCAAAATATCTTACTTAAGAGAGCAGGAAAAACTAGGGACAGCTGGTGCGCTTTCGTTGCTTCCTGAGTGCCCAGATGGGCCGATCATGGTAATGAACGGAGATATTCTTACAACTTCAGATCTTGATAGTTTGCACTCATTTCATGTGAGTCATGGAGCGGCAATTACAGTTGCGGCGATTGATCATAGGGTTGATATTCCATATGGAGTAATACGCGCAGATGGCCCATTTGTTACAGGGCTAGTTGAGAAACCTTCAGAGCGTTTTTTGTGTAATGCGGGTATATATGCGGTATCGCCAGAGGCGCTAACTCTCCTGCCTAGTGGGGGCTATAGTAATATGACTGATTTGATTGATATTTGTCTAGCAAGGAAATTTCCTGTCTCCGTGTTTCCGGTTCACGAGTATTGGAATGATATCGGTACCCCAAATGATCTTGAAAAGGCAAGAATCCATTTTGCCGAGTTGGAAATCCTCAAGTGATTGGGGTGCTAAAGTCTATTCGGATTTCAAAGCATGAGATAAAAGTAAAATTACGTGAATGGAAGGTAATATAAATTATGAGTGAAGCATATTTTGGGCTGCCTGAAAAAGTTATATTCTGCAAGAGTTGTGTGATATCAAATCAGCGTCCAAGCTCGTCTGTCGAATTCAAGCACAAGCATGATGAAAAGAAGGCCACCATAGGCTTTGGTGAAGATGGTGTTTGTGATGCATGCCGCTATCACGAAGTAAAAGAAAAACAAATAAGTTGGGAGAAGCGTGAGAAATCACTAATTGAATTGCTAGACAAGCACCGTCGTACAGACGGTGGATACGATATTATCGTACCAGGTAGTGGTGGAAAGGATAGTGCATATACGTCACATATACTTAAATATAAATACGGTATGAATCCACTCACCGTCACTTGGGCTCCGCATAAGTATACTGATATTGGCTGGAAGAATTTCGAAAGCTGGTTGCATGTCGGTGGCTTGGATAATGTTTTGTTTACACCAAATGGGCGTTTGCATCGATATTTGACTCAGCAGGCATTTTTAAACTTGCTGCATCCATTTCAGCCATTTATTGTTGGGCAACGTATTATTGGCCCCGCAATGGCAGCAAAATTTGGCGTTAAATTAGTTATGTACGGTGAAAATCAGGCTGAATATGGCAACAATCCTGATGATAATTACAATCCGACAATGGATCATAAATTTTTCTCAGTGGGAAATCCTGAGGAGATGATTCTTGGTGGGAAACAGATCAAGGATATTATCGCTGAAAAGCAATTTTCAATAAATGATTTCGCGCCATATATACCGCCTAGTGCAGATTTTCTTGAAAGTAAGGGTGTAGAGGTGCATTACCTTGGATACTACCTAAAGTGGGATCCTCAGGAATGCTATTATTACGCTGTTGAAAATACGGGGTTTCAGGCGAATAGCGAAAGAACTGAGGGTACATACTCAAAATACAGCAGTATTGATGATCAAATTGATATGTTCCACTATTTTACTACGCTCATTAAATTTGGAATTGGTCGAGCAACATATGATGCGGCACAAGAAATTCGAAATGATAAAATTACGCGGGAAGAAGGGGTCAATCTAATAAGAAAATATGATCAGGAGCCACCGCAAAAATATTTCAAGGAATTTCTAGAGTACATCGACATAACTGAAGAGAAGTTTTATACAACAGTAGATAAGTTTCGTTCACCTCATTTGTGGAGCAAAGAAGATGGTGAGTGGAAGTTGCGCCATGCAGTATGGCACGATAAGCTTTGATTGAAATCAATTGAGAAATATTCGTATAATTGCTCGTCTAGATATCAAGGGCTCTAACTTGATAAAGGGGATACACCTAGAAGGGCTTCGTGTTATGGGTTCCCCTAGTGAGCACGCGCTTCGATACTACCAGCAGGGAGTGGATGAATTAATATATATGGATTGCGTTGCAAGTTTATACGGGCGGAATCACTTGGCTGATATTGTTAGCTCTGCCGCGAAAAATATATTTGTTCCGATGACTGTTGGAGGGGGTATTCGATCAGTTGAGGATGCAATGCAAATTTTGCGTGTGGGCGCAGATAAAGTGGCCATTAATACGGCTGCTGTCGCCACACCGAAACTAATTACTGATATTGCACAAAATTTTGGAAGTCAGTGCATGGTGCTTTCAATTGAGGCAAAGCAAGTTGCCACAGGCCGCTGGGAGGTGTACACCGACAATGGTCGTGAGCGAACGGGCTTGGACGTAATCGAGTGGGCTAAGCGCGGTGTTGCAATGGGTGCGGGCGAAGTTTTACTTACGTCGGTGGATCGTGAAGGTACTCGAAAAGGCTTTGATACTTCACTTGTGAAAGCGGTAACGGAGGCAGTTACTGTTCCGGTAGTTGCAAGTGGAGGCATGGGTAAGCCGAATGATCTGTTGACTGCTGTACTAGAGGGGGGGGCCGATGCAGTGGCAATGGCTGACATCTTGCATTACAAACGAGCTACAGTGGGCGATATTCGTGAAGTCGCGCAGATCGCAGGCCTTAACGTAAGAGATTTTTCTAATATGTGAGCTGAAGTGCTGTTTGTTTCAAACAACTTTATAGAGGGTGATTTCGTGAAAAAACAAGAGTTATTAAAAGTACAGCGGACGCACGATGCGTTTTATTTGGATGAAAATCGGTATAACAATCCGAAGGAAATGTTTAAATTTGTTGCTGCCAACGCGTTTTCAGCAGAGGAAATGTCTTCGGAGATGTCAGTGTGCGACTTTGGTTGCGCTGCTGGAGAGTTTTTGTATTACTTGAATACCATATTGCCTAATGCGACTCTTGACGGTGTAGATGTAATGTCTTCATTGCTTGAGAAATGTGCAAAATTTGTTCCTTCTGCGAAGTTGGAAGAAGGCTCTGTATTGGATGTGACTTGCAAGGAAGAGAGTCAATATGATAAGAGCTTCCTGATTGGTGTGCATTCTATATTTGATGAATTCGAGACATGTTTTAGCAATTTAGTGAAATGGACAAAGCCGGGGGGGAGCGTATATATAGTTGGGATGTTTAATCCGTTTCCAGTCGATGTATTGATTAAATATAAGGAATCAAAAAATTACGAGAGTGATGTGCACGAAAGTGGATGGAATATATTCTCGCAACAATCAGTTTCAGATTTCTTACTAAAAAACAGCAAGGTAAAATCCGTAGATTTTACAAAATTTGATATTACACTTGACCTGCCGCGTCAAGAGGACCCGCTGCGGAGCTGGACTCTACGCGACTACCAAGAAAAACGATGGATAATGAACGGACTGTGTATTCTGCAACCGCACTATTTGTTAGAAATTAAATTGTGACATTTAAAAAAAAAATAACCGTTATAGATTATGGTGTCGGTAATCTACTAAGCGTTCAGCGGGGATTGGAATACTGTGGCGGGACAGTTTTACTGTCGTCCGATGCAACGGAAATTCTTTCTGCTGAGCGGGTTGTATTACCTGGTGTGGGTGCGTTTGGTAACGCAATGAGCGCATTAGAGCGAATGGGCTTGGTAGATGTGATTAAAGAGCTTGCTCATCGTCAAACTCCATTGTTAGGAATATGCTTGGGAATGCAGCTCTTGCTGGATGAAAGCGCGGAGTTTGGTGTGACAAAGGGCTTAGGTCTGATTCCCGGGCGAGTTGTGCCTATCCCAGCTAAAACGATATCGGGCGAAATACAGAAAATTCCTCACATAGGCTGGAGTTCCCTAATTCCATCTGACTCTTCTGGGGGGTGGGATGGTGGCCTGATGCAAGATAATCATACTGGCGAAGCTGCGTATTTCGTACATTCGTTCATGGCGATTCCAGCGGAATCTTCTCATATAATCGCAGAATGTGAATATGGTGGACATCGTATTCCTGCAACAATTGGCTGTGAGCAAATAACAGGTTGCCAGTTTCATCCTGAAAAAAGTGGAGAAGTAGGGCTGAAAATCCTGCGTAGGTTTATAGCAGAATGAGAATACTTGCATTGGTAACCGCCAGAGGTGGATCAAAACGCGTTCCGAAGAAAAACATGCGGGAGCTAGGCGGAAAACCTCTCATTTTATGGTCAATTGATGCCGCGAAAGATATTCCTGAAATTTGCGACATACTTGTTTCGACAGACGATGCAGATATTGCGTCTGTATGCTTAGATGCGGGAGCCATGGTTCCTTGGATGCGTCCAGCTGAGTTAGCAACAGATGAAGCAGGGTCTGTTGAAGTGGCCTTGCATGCCTTAGATTGGTATGAGGCTAAAATGGGAAAAGTTGATGGGCTGCTACTGTTGCAACCGACATCTCCCTTCAGGACTAAAGATACAATTAACAATGGCATCGAGATATTTAAGCAGTCTGCTGGATTGACTATTTTAGGTGTTTCGCCAGCAGACTCACATCCGATGTGGACATTAAAAGAGGATGGTGGCTATTTAGTTCCTTATATACAGGAGCATGGATTCGGGAAGCGTTCTCAGGATTTGCCGCAAGCATTAGTGGTAAATGGTAGCTTCTACTTGATTACGCCTGAGAATTTACGAACACAGCGAAGTTTCATAAGTACCCAAAATGTTCCACTAGTAGTATCGTCACCACAAGAATCACTTGATATTGATACAGACTGGGATTTCCAAATTGCGAAATACATAGTCGAATGCAGTCAAAATGATTAAAAGAGTGCTCGCCAAAATACGTAGATTATACATTCTACTAATTGCACCTCCAAAACACTGGAAAATTCCTAAAAAGTGCGAAGTACTGATCTATGATACAACGAATTCAAAATATTTTGCGCCGTATCTAAGAAGCAGAAGTGTGGGGATATTGCCAGTAAGGGGGGAGGGGGTGAACATTTCTTGCCTATTATGCGGCATGCTAAAAGTGAGTTTCTGGACAGGGAAGCCACTAAGGGCATATGTCCATGCTTATATTCAAATGACTTCTCCCAAGTTGCTTATAACGTTTATTGATAACGATATCAATTTCTATGAGATTTCACATTGTTTTCCTAGCATGAAGACAATGTTTGTCCAAAATGGATCAAGAAGCGAGGTTGGAGATGTTTTTGATGGCCTTGTGCGCTCAGATAACTACCATGTTGATTATATGCTCGTGCATGGTTCAGCAATCGGAAATTATTATAAAAAATATATTTCTGGATCGATGCTAGAAATTGGCTCGTTAAAAAACAATGAAGTGCTAAAAGAGCCCTGGGCTGGAGATAAATCAATTTTATTTGTATCTCAGTATACTGAACGACCGAAACACGGTGATGTATTTGTTAACGCTTCAGATGGCGCTTCGTACACTTGGGATCAGTTTTATTTTGCTGAAATTCAGGTAATAAAATTTCTAAACAATTGGTGTTTGAAAAACAATAGGATTTTAGAAATTGGTGGACGGGGATTTAATGAGGAATGCAATGAAAAGAATTTCTATGCTGAATATTTAACGGATTGCGAATGGAAATTTATTCCTAGAAATGATTTATACAGCTCATACAAATTAGCAGATGTAGCTGAGGTCGTTGTATTTATAGACTCTACTCTGGGCTATGAATCAATTGGACGGGGCAATAAAACAGCGAGTTTTTCCTGTCGAGGAAGTAGCTTAGGCGATGATAAAGGTTCTAAATTTGGTTGGCCATTGGAATTGCCTGATAATGGCCTATTTTGGACAAGCTTAGTTAACGAAAGCGAATTTTGCCGCGTTATGGATTACCTAATTAGCGTTAGTGACGCTGATTGGGATGAAACGCTGCAATATTTTAAAAATGAATTAATGAATTATGATTTTGGAAACACCAAATTTGTTAAATTACTTGACGAAATTTTACTTAGTCCAGAGAATTCAATTTAGAACGCAATTAGTTATAGCACATGAAGATTGAGGAGTGCGCCAGTTAAACTGGTTCGTATGTTGAAATTTGAACTTTACTATCGGAGCTATCAATGAGTATGATTCCATACGGGAGGCAAGACATTAATCAAGCTGATATTGATGCAGTTGTAGATATTCTGCGGTCAGATTTTTTAACGCAGGGGCCAGCGGTGCCTGCATTTGAAAGTGCTGTTGCGGCTTATTGTGGTGCAAACTACGCCGTATCAACTAATAGTGCGACAAGCGCATTACATATTGCTTGTTTAGCACTGGGAGTAGGCAAAGATGATATTGTTTGGACCACTCCAATAACTTTCGTAGCCAGTGCAAACTGTGCATTGTACTGCGGTGCGACGATAGATTTTGTAGATATAGATCCGCGAACTTATAATTTGAGCGTAGAGTGCTTGGCTGAAAAGCTCATTTTGGCAGAAAAGTCAGGTACTTTGCCTAATGTTTTGATTCCAGTCCATCTTTGCGGTCAATCATGTGAGATGGAGGATATTTACAAACTTGCTAAGCAATATGACTTTAAGGTTATTGAGGACGCTTCCCACGCAATTGGTGGATATTACAAGGGAAGCGCGATTGGTAGTTGTAAGTATAGCGATATAACAATATTTAGCTTCCACCCTGTGAAAATTATAACAACGGGTGAAGGGGGAATGTCGTTAACAAACGATCCTTTGTTGGCGGGTAAAATGGTTCGGTTGCGGAGCCATGGTGTGACTAGAGACCCAGCAGAGATGACGCATGCTCCAGATGGTCCTTGGTATTATCAGCAAATTGAACTAGGGTATAACTATCGCATGACTGATATTCAGGCGGCGCTAGGATTGAGCCAAATGAAGCGCCTAGATCAATTTGTAAGTCAGCGACACGAGTTGGCAAGGCGGTATGACAACTTGCTGAGTGAATACGTAACAATCCCATGGCAACATGAAGATAGCTATTCAGGATTGCATTTATATGTTATTAGGCTTCAAGGGGGGCTGCTAAAGGCTGGGCATAGAGTAGTGTTTGAGCGCTTGAGAGTTGCTGGAATTGGTGTAAATCTTCACTATATTCCGGTCTATCATCATCCTTATTATGCGAGTCAGGGCTTCAGTGCGAGTGACTTCCCTGAGGCTGAGCGTTATTATTCAGAAGCAATAAGCTTGCCGATGTATCCAGGCCTTACGGAAGAGCAGCAATTGGAAGTGGTCCAGCGGATAGTCACTCCAATTGGGCATCAGACAATTTTTTAAGATTTACCACAAAACTAATTATATGAATCAACATTTCCAGTTCGCATATATGGTGTTTGCATAGCAATGAAAATCGCCATCATTCCCGCGCGAGGGGGGAGTAAACGTATCCCACGCAAAAATATCAAAAATTTTCATGGTAAGCCATTGATCGCTTGGTCAATTGAAGTGGCAAAAAAAGCGGGAGTATTTGATCACATAATTGTTTCAACTGACGATGCGGAAATAGCTGAGATAGCTAAGCAACATGGTGCGAAAGTACCGTTTATACGTCCCGTAGAATTGTCGGGAGATCATGCAGGAACGACAGAGGTTATTGCGCATGCCATTAGATGGATGAATGCTGCCCAATGGAAGGTTGACGCAGTTTGTTGTATTTACGCAACGCCTTTTGTAAATGCTGAAGATATAAAGCGCGGGTTAAAGGCTATCGAATCAAAAGCATGGAAATTTGCTTTTACAGTAACGGATTTTGGGGCGCCTGTATTTAGATCATTCAATATTCATTCGTCGGGAGGGGTAGAGATGTTCTTTCCAGAATATCTTGAAACTCGCTCCCAAGATCTGCCGCATGCAATGCATGACGCAGGGCAGTTTTATTGGGGGCTTCCGCAAGCTTGGCTCAAAGACGAGCGAATCTTTGATCTCCATTCATTTCCAGTCGTAATCCCTAGGTGGCGTGTGCAAGATATTGATACTTTAGAAGATTGGGAGCGGGCTGAGTTGATACATGAAGCATTATTACTGCGCGGTGAGAAGGAGTTATGACATTAACCCTTCCTATGGGTGAAAGTAAACCCGAAATCAGTTTGCTACTTATTAGCGATGTGGCAGCGAGCTGTATTCTAAGCACTGAGAAAGATATTGAATTTGTCGAGGTGACACCAAAGACACACTTGAAGACTCCAGATCCATTGGGCAATAGAAGGGGGTTTCAATCTAACGCATTTCCATCTCGGCGTCTAAACCTCGCAATTTCATTGGCATCTGGAGAGTGGGTGGTGCCCATCATTGGTGACGTGAGTCTCGATTCTGAATGCTTGCCGCTATTAATGCAGAAATTGACGGAGGAATCTGGGGCTTGTGGAATTGTTTTTCAAGGTGCAGAAGACGATGGCGCAGTACTTTTTGCCATTAGGCGCAGAGCATTTTCATATGGTGCCCTGGATGAACGCATTTTAGATGTACGTGCTTCATTGTTGGATTGGGTAGAACGCATTTTTCCAATACCTAGATACCGTACGCTCGGTTGTGAAGGAATAAAATATTTAACCATCGCTGGACTTAGTTGCGCTACGGACTTTTGTGTTGAGGCTGTATCAAAAGCCGCAACACTTGAGCCGGCAGCTAGCTCCCCTACGCCTTCAGGGTACGAGCCTGCCCACTTTTGGGAGCAGGGGACATCTGAGTATGTGAAGTGGGAGGTTTTTCAACCTGACGAACCTGAAATCCATGAAGTGCTAAGATTGACTCAGCCGGGCAGTTTATTAGAACTTGGATGTGGTGCTGGACGTAATACTCGATACTTTTCTGAATGTGAAAAATATGTAGGTATCGATATTTCAAGCAATCTTCTTCACCGAGCTAAAGATCGCATAGAAGAAAATACACTTGGCTTAGTTCGAGGGGATGTTGTGCGCCTTCCATTTACGGCAAAATCCTTTGATCTTGTTTTTTCTACTTCAACGGTACAGCACATTGTTCCTGAAAAAATTGAAGAGTGCCTTGCAGATATATTGCGGGTAAGCAAGCGTTATGTATGCCTGATTGAATTCGTCGATGAATTATTGGAATATCCGGGCTGGTTTGAAAATATTCATATGTTTAAGCATGATTACATAGCATTAATGTCGGGCCATGCGCGCTTATTAGAAACTGGCCTGACAAGTTTGCAAATTCAACCAGCCATCAAAAAATATTATTTATTTGAGAAAGTTTGACGTGGAAGTTACTGGAGTGGAACAGGTAGGAGTTGGTTTTTGTGCGGCCAGCTTTGGTGAATTGCTACAAGGAGTATTACCCGGAAAGCAGAAATTTCTAGTCAATTTACGTATTAGCCGTGGTTCGACTGTAAAGGTTAGTCTTGCTTCACCACTCTATTCCGTGCAAAAAGAGGCGCAGATTGCTGCTTCATATCAACGTTATCCTAAATCGTACAAGCTGCTCAGAAATGTCTTATCTGACTTGGGTAGTCACAATGATTGTTTGATCGAAATTGATTCAGATATACCGGTTGGTAAAGGACTGAGTTCCAGTACGGCCGATATGGTTGCAGCTATACGCGGGCTCGCAAAAGCTGCATCAGTTGTATTTCGGGAAGATTATATAGGGAGAATTATCACCGAGATTGAGCCAAATGATGGGCTGCAATATCAAGGTACTGCGGCCTATCACCACGCCACTGGAAAGCTTATTGAGTGCTTGGATTGGGTGCCACATTTTCGAATATTAGGTGTGGATTTTGGAGGGATTGTTGATACGGTGACCTTCAATCAGCGTAAATTTGAGTTTAGTACTCAGCAAATGATGAGCTACCAGACATTGCTTGAAAACATGTTAGATGCATTACGCTCCCATGATAGTGCTGCGGTGGCTGCTTTCGCTTCAGAAAGTACGCGATTATGGCAAGCATTTCGTCCACGGGATGAAATGGAGAAAGTATTTGAATTGCAAGTGGCTACAGGTGGGCTGGGCGTGGTAAATGCGCACAGTGGAACTTATCTCGGAATACTCTATGATCCTAGTCGTGAAGATTGGGACGAGATTCGAGAGCGGGTAATGACTGAATTTCCAGATAAAAAAAGTGACTGGTTTAATACTATGTACTTTGAGAACAACCAGAAATAAGGAGAAATAAAATGGCGAAGTATAAGTTGCAATGTGCCGACTGTAGAATGCTTCATGTGGAAGATGCGTACCATGTATGCTGTCCCAGTTGTGGAGGTTTTTTGGAAGTTGCTTTCGATGAAGTACCAGAGCAACCTGTGGATGAGCGTTATTCCTCGATATTCAAATACCACCCAGTGATGCCTTACGATCCTGTAAGCGAATTGATCACCTCTCAGGAGAATATTGAGCCAACACCAGTAGTTCTGGCTGAACGTTTATCTGAAAAATTGGGAATTGAGCTATATTTTAAAGATGAACTAATGCTTCCAAGTGGTACATGGAAAGACCGAGAAGGCTTTGTCTCACTTCACCGGTTAGTACGTAATGGGATTGAAGATTTATTCGTTTTTTCCTCCGGAAATACAGGTACATCGCTAGCACGTTCAGCTTCAATGGTTAAAGGTCCTCGTCTCCACATAGTAATTCCGAGGGCATCGGAACAGAGAATCAAATCTTATCCACAGTTCTTTGACCCAGACTATGTAAAGTTATATTTCTTTGATGGTAGTAACGATGAGTGTATTGGTTATGCTAAACAATTAGCATCTGAAAAGAATATTCTGACTGAGGGGGGGTTTAACAACTATGCAAGGAGAGAAGGTCTCAAGTTACTTGGTTTGGAGTTAATCCTTGATTGGGAAGAGGAATACGATTGGTATGTGCAGCCAGTTGCCGGTGGCATTGGTATTTACAGTTTGTACAAAGCTTATAGCGATCTAGGCAGGGAGGCGGAGTGTCCGCGCATGCTTGGTGTGCAGGCATCCATCTGTGCTCCCATGGTAAATGCTTGGCGAGCAAACTCAGCTACTCTTGAAGAGCAATTCGTGCCTAGCGAAGTCATTCCTAGTGATTATGTTCGTGTATTACGCACGCGCCGCCCAGCAGATAGCTATCCGATTTTGAAACGTATTATGGATAAAGTAAATGGGCGCTTTGAGGATGCGAACGATGCGGAAATTCATGAGGCTTTGCGCTTGTTTTATCTGGATGATTATTATAGAGAGGCTTACCGTGCGCGTAATGTGTTAGTGGGGCTGGAGCCTGCTACAGCTTTAGCTGGGGTGGTAAAAGGTGTGCGTGCAGGTTATATAGAGCAAGGGGCTCGGGTTGTGCTAAATGTTAGTGGGGCGGCCAAGCAGGGGGACTTGCGTTCTGAATGGATATCTGATTTGCTATAATGAGCCTCTAACTTAATGTTAAATATAAAGCAGCTAAATAATCATCAGCTTCCAGATGATGTTGATGAGTTTTTTCCGCGTGCAGCTGGCGAATGGTTTAGAGGTTTCTATGCCAACGATACGCAAGTTGAGGCAAGATATTTTAGTAAACGCTTGCATGCGCAACGCGGCAAGGGAATCTTAATAGAACTTCGTGATGAAGGTGGTTTGGTAGCATTAGGGGAGCTTGGACGGTTAGATTGGGATAGCAAGCACTTTGGGATAGAGGTATATCGAGTTCTCTTTGTCTTGGTAGACATGGGCTTGCCGCTCGCAAAACGGCAAGCTATATTCGAGATGATGCATAGAGCTATTGGAGATGTAGCTAAAAGTAGTGGGGCTCGCTTATTACTGAGAAGACTTCGATCGGCTCGCATCGATGAGATTAGAATTTTGGAGTCAATGGGTTATCGATTGGCGGACAATGTGGTAACCATGACCATGAACCCTACTTTGAAACAGACGACTGTATTTCCGCAGGGCGTAACTGTCAGAAAATTGGCTATTGAGGATGTTTCAGCGGCTCAAGATTTGATGAAAGGTAGTTTCTCACTAAGTCGATTTTGTTTAGAGCCACTACTGGCGCGGCGTGGTGAGGCAGTATACGAACAATGGTTAGTTAATGCTCTTTCTGATCTATCGCACCTCCCGAATGGGAGTGTAGTTGAATACGATGGTAAGTTTGCCGGTTTTACACTTTGGACAAAAAATGCCGGCGTAGATGCGGATATAGGATGCGCACTTGCGGCACTTGACTTGTTCATAGTGGGGGAAAGTTGGAGAGGGAAGGGATTGGGGAAGATCTTGCTGGGGGAGACGTTGCATGTAATGCGGGAAGATGGAGCTGAAAAAGTTGAAGCCTCAACTTGGATTGCTCAGTCTGCTGCAATGGCAACGTATCAAAAAATGGGTTTTATCATACGTGAAAATTTATTATCGTTTTATCAGGATTTAGAGAGGGTTGTATGAAAGTTTTTGAGCGTATGAAAGATCCTAAACATTGCTTCTTGATTGCTGAATTAGGCTCTAACCACAACGGCGATTTTGATACAGCACTTCGTTTAATGGATGTGGCGTGCAAGGCGGAAGCAGATGCGGTTAAATTTCAAAGTTTTTTGGCTGAACATCTGGTAAAAAAAGACAGTTCAGATTACAATTTATTAAAACGTATCGAACTTAAACAGGAATGGTATCCACGCTTAAAAGAAGAAGCGGAAGCGCGTGGATTAGTATTTTTTTCTACAGCCACAAACGATGTTACTTTGGGTTGGATGGAAGAAATAGGAGTAGAGCTTTACAAAATTGCGTCCCCCAATATTACTCATTTACCACTTATTCGAAAAGCGGCAAGCTTAGATAAGCCAGTTATCATGTCAACCGGGATGGCTGGTTTCCTAGAGATTGATGAAGCGGTGCGAGCATTCACTTCGACTGGTAATGGGCAGATCGTGTTGCTATATTGCGTTAGTGAATATCCCGCTAATCCCAAAAATGTGAACTTAGGGTTTATCTCGCAATTGGCAGGGATGTACCCATACCCAGTTGGGTACTCAGATCATACGCTTGATATTGGTACAGCTATCGCTGCGGTAGCCTTAGGGGCCCGTGTTATTGAAAAGCACCTTACTCTTGATCGCACAAGTGCAGGTCCAGATCATCACTACGCATTGGAACCTGAAGAATTTATTACGATGGGTCGCAATATTCGAATAGTCGAGCAAACTATTGGACAAGGGCCGCGCCATCCTTCATCCGAAGAAATAAAAAAATCTAGCGCTTATTGGCGCAGCCTCCATGTGGGACGAGACCTGTTAGCCGGAGAGGTGTTGCGAGCAGAGGATATACAGATCGTCAGGCCCAATGACGGCTTGCATTCTAGGCATCTTGAGGCCGTAGTGGGACTTAGGGTCGTTCAGGATGTTCCGGCAGGTAAGCCGCTAACGTGGAATGATTTTCGGGCTGAATGATGGCTCCTTATCCACAAGACCTAGCTTCGCTCCGCCATGATCCACGACTTCAGACGCTGTTTAATAGCGAAGTCGCTCCAGTAGTAATTTTTCCTGTTTCACATGCGGTTGGCATAAGTGTAATCCGAACTCTTGAAGATGCGGGCATGCCGATTTTGGCATTAGATTATAAGCCGCAGGCCGCAGGCTTGTATTCGAATCGTGCCACGCCAGTTTTGCTGCCCGATATGTATGCTGATCCACAGATTTTCGAAACCTTTATGCTGGAGTTGGGCTCGTGTTTTGTGCAGCGTCCAGTGTTGTTTCTAGTGGATGATGAGGATTTGTTTTTATCTCTTAAGCATCAACCAGCTTGGGAAAAAGTTTACCGATTGCCGCTGTCATCATGGTCTATCGTCAATGATATTGTTGACAAGGGGCGTATGTATCGAAAGTTACAGGGTATTAATTGGAAACACTGCCCTCAGACTTGGTTTGCATCTGACATTGCTCAGTTGCAATTGTTGCGAGGAGAGGTGAATTTCCCTTGTATTGTAAAGCCAACTTTCTCAACAACCTTTCGACAAACCTTTGGTTTTAAAGCCAAGGGTTTCGACAATTTTGATGAGTTGGAACTTTTTGCGCACAAAGTTTTTTTAGCTGGCATTGAGTTTGTCATACAGGAGTTTATTCCGGGTCCTGAAGAAAATCTCGTTACTTATGCAGCATATTCAAATGAGAAGGGAGATGTCTTGTCCAGCTTCACTGGGCGCAAGGTGCATCAGTTCCCTCCCGACTTTGGTACTTGCCGTTTGGGTGAGAGCATTCGGGATCCAGAGCTTGAAGCGGCTGGGCGCGAGTACCTGAAGATTCTGAACTATAGGGGGATTTCTCTCACAGAATTTAAACGCGCACCGGATGGAAGTTACAAAGTTATCGAATTAAATCCGAGACCGGGGGATTGGCCGGAGCGTCTTGCGCAATTGTGTGGCGCCAACTTAGTACTGACAGCATACCTAGACACCTTGGGTGAGAAGGTAGAGCCGCATGCAATTACTCGTTATGGTGTTAAATGGGTTAATTTGCCAGAAGATTTTTACTACTGTGTACGTGGATACCGTTTGCTTGGCTATGATGAAGCTCATCGTGGATTTTGGGGTTGGTTAAAGGACTTTCGTGGCGTTAGAAGTGATGCTTTTTTCAGTTGGCGAGATCCAATGCCATTTTGGATTCGACTGAAGGGTGTGGTGAATGATTTTGGTGCACGTGAACGCAAAATTCACGGCAATCAAGATTGAGGACACTTTTTTTAACTGTGGCCGATAAGAAAACGGGGCTTGGACACTTGCTGCGTTGTCGTGTTTTGCTACTAGAAATGGCCCGCAGGGGCTGGGCAGCGGAACTCATCTTCTTAGGCCCACCCTCAATTTTGAAGCGTTGGGATTGGCCAGAATCCATTAAGATTACATGCGAGGGGGAGTCAGTAAGCATTGGCGATGTGCGCAAAGCATTGGCACAGAAGCTAGCTAACAATACAGTTGATTGGGTAATTATTGATGGCTACGATTTTCGTGGCACCTCGTGGAGAACGCAGGTAAATATAGAAAATGCACGCTTGTTAATGCTTGATGACATAGGTGATCAGGTTTTTACGGCAGATGCTGTATTGAATCCAAACGGTACTAATCAGGATTACTATTTAGTTCGTGGCATAAATGCAGAATTATGGATGCTAGGTTCGGAATATGCCTTGATAGAGCCTGTGTATATTGCACCTAAAGAAAAAAAACTTAATGAGGTTTTGAAACGTGTGCTGGTGGTTTTTGGAGGTGCTGATAAGCGACAAATGACACCAAAATCTGTTGATTCTTTGCTTGAAATTGATCCCACATTGCAGTTGGATGTTGTCCTGGGGCCTTATTCTACATGGAGCGATCTGCCTGTAGAGCAAACGAATTTAGTGTTTCATTACGCTCCCGCAGGCTTGGCAGAATTGATGCTGCAGGCAGATTTGATTGTCACCGCAGCAGGATCGACTGCGTGGCAAGCTTGCGCTGCTGGATGTCCGAGTATAGTAGTGCAGACGGTGGATAATCAGGCGCAAATAGTTGCGACATTGCTCAAGTCAGATGCCGCACTGCTTGTAGGTGCTGAGAAGCTTAACAGCGGATTAGCCGATGCCGTTAAAGCATTGCGTTCGGTGGAGGCGCGCGAAGCTATGGTGCAAAAAGCTAGAAGACTAGTGGACGGTAAAGGAGCTAGGCGCGTGGTTGATGCTATGGTGGCTTGGTGAAGAGGATAGAAAAATGAGTCGGATACTAGTAGTGAGCCCCAATATAAGCGATGCGGTGCTTGGGTGTGGTGGAATGTTAGCCGCGAGAGCAGCAGACGGAGACGAAATTAAGGTCATGGTTTTAAGCGATGGCTTAACCTCGCGTGCTCGTTCCTTGGAGTTGGGATTGCAGGCTATAGATCTTGATATCCTTGAAAAACAGGGGAGAGAGGCGCTTCAGATTTTGGGAATCCAAAGCGTTGGATTTTTCCGTTTTCCAGATAATCGCTTTGACCAGGTTCCCATGCTTGATCTAGTTAAGATTATTGAAGCTTCGAAAATTCGTTTTCAACCTGACGAAGTTTATACAACTAGTGATTGCGATTTGGGCGTTGATCAGAAGCAAACATGCTTGGCAGTGGTGACAGCATTCCGACCACAGCCAAACGACAACATGACGGCTTTATACGCTTTTGAAGTAAACTCATCGACGGAATGGAATTTCTGCAGAAAAGATAGAACTTATCTTCCTGATACTTTCTTTGATATAAGCGCTACCCTAGATTGCAAGTTGCAAGCATACCGAACTTTGATATTAGAACAACGCCCCGCCAATCATGCACGTTCAGTAGAGGCTGTGGTAGACCACGCACGTATGCGTGGCTGTCATGTTGGCATGATGGCGGCAGAAGCATTTATGTTGCTACGGGCGGTGCGTAAAATAGCATAATGGTGAATACAAAATGAATACTCAAAATCATCGTTGTATACTGGCTGTAGTTGCTCATCCCGATGACGAGGTGCTTGGCTGTGGTGGGACACTTGCTGCATGGAGTAGAGCTGGAGCAGAAACACATGTGCTGTGTCTGGCGGATGGTGAGACAGCACGCTTTCAGGATAGGTCTGATGCTGCGGCTAGCGTATGTATATCTGCACGTCGTGAGGCTGCACGTAAAGCAGCAGAAATACTCGGACTATCTTCGATTCGATTTCTTGATCTGCCGGATAACCGGATGGATGGAATGGATTTGCTTGACGTGGTTCGACCTATTGAAGCTCTGATACGGGAGATTTCACCTGATACGGTATACACACATCACTGTGGGGATTTAAATCAGGATCACCGTATTGTGCACCAAGCTGTGTGCACCGCTTGCCGTCCGTTACCGGGGGCTTCCGTTCAGAGAATATATTCATTCGAAACACCCTCAAGTACAGAATGGGCAACCGAAGCATATGGCCCGCAGTTTCGTCCCAATTTGTTTGTTGATATTACTGAAACTTTCAAACATAAGCTTTCTTCATTAAAGGCTTACAACGATGAGATGCATTTATTCCCACATCCTCGCTCTTTGGAAGGGGTGAGTGTCTTAGCGCATCAAAGAGGTGCTTGCGTCGGGGTGGCTGCAGCAGAGGCATTTATGTTAGTACGTGAGCTATATGCTGGAAGCTCATCAGAAAAGCAAGCTAGTTAAGTAAGCAAGGTCGACGAGCAAATGAAGTTCAATTGAATAACCATATGAAACGATACCTGATTACAACAGCAGACGAGCGATCCTGGAAATTCGATAGGCCAGTATTATTTCTTGGTGAATGGTGTCGACGCTACGATCGTAAGGAAATTTGGTCTAAAATGGATGCTGCTGTGGCCGATCCTTACGGAATACAAACACATGAAAAAGAGCGCGATATAGCGTATGTGCAAGCACTCGCCAGTCAGTTGTTGATTGAGTTAAGTGCAGCACTAAATGTATTTCATAATACTTGTCACGATACTCGCTACTGGAACATTGTGATCGGTCATTGGCTTCAGCGATATGTGGCCGTTGTGTTTAATCGGTATTTTACAATTGAACAGGCATTAGATAAGTTTTCGATTTCAGGCTCAAGCGTTTTCTCGTCGGGCAGTTATAGTTTGGCCACATTTGATTCGTACACTTTTATATATGCCTGCCAAGACGACGTTTGGAATCACATTCTCTATTCAGACATATTGAGTTATATGGAGCGCTTTAAAGTCGATATTGATAAAGATGCCTTAAAAGGCGAGTCCTGTTTTGCTCCACTCGGTAATTCTGTGCCTGTACGTAAAGGCTGGATAAAGAACTCAATCATGACGTGTGCGACTAATATATTTCCTAAATTTATTAGAAAACATGATGCTGTAATCAGTAGTAGTGCATTGCCGATAAAAGAAGAGTTTAAATTGCAGTTAAGTCTAGGTCAGTGCCCTCAATTATGGAGCTGTCCTCCAATGAAAGCGACAAATGTTGATGAAGAGCAACGTATAAATTTTGCCCTGAATATAGAAAATCACCATGGATTCGAGCAGTTCGTTCGCCGTCAAGTGAGTAAACTGATTCCTATTTGCTACTTGGAGGGTTATGAACAACTAAGCCAGCAAATTAAGGCGTTGCCATGGCCAGGCAAGCCAAAGTTTATTTTCACCTCAAACCGATTTGGAACGGATGAAATGTTTAAAGTGTGGACGGCTCAAAAGGTTGAGGAGGGCGCACCTTATTACGCAGGGCAACATGGAAATAATTACGGTACACATCTATATGCAGGAAACGAGCAATGGCCGGAGCGCAAAAGTGTAGATAAGTTTTTTTCATGGGGATGGTCGGAGTCAGGATCTAATGTATGCCCCGCTATTGTCTTTAAGCTAGCTAATCGTAAAGCAGCGAAATTCAATCCATTAGGCGGGCTTCTATTAATAGAAAAAACCAATCCGCCGCATATATGGCCATGGGATAGGTATTTTGAATACACTGATTATCAGGAAAATCAATTTCGATTTGTAGAAGGCTTGTCTGAACAGGTTCGTTCAATGGTTACGGTGAGACTTCATCATGAGCATGGAAGTTATAACTGGTTCGCGGTGCAACGGTGGCATGATCGCATACCTCTCACCAAAATCGACCAAGGAGCGACGAGTCTTAGTAGTTTGATTTTTGAAAGCCGTATCGTGGTGCATTCTTATGACTCTACAGGAATTCTTGAAACGCTTGCATCAAATATTCCTACACTGTGTTTTATGCAAGAAGGACTGGAAGATCTTTGTGCTAGCGCAAAGCCTTATTATGAATTGCTGAAAGACGCGGGTATTCTGGTCGAAACCCCTGCGCAAGCAGCGGATTTGATAGCGAAGCATTGGGATAATATTGGTGCGTGGTGGGGTAGTGAAAAAGTGCAGAATACTCGTAAAGTATTCTGTGACGAGTATGCGAAAACAGATAAATATCCGCTTGCATTGATGAAGCGATTGTTGTCTGGTGGCAAGTAAAGTAATTAATAGAAAGAAGAGTGAGCATGCACTGGCTAAAGAAAACAATAATATTCAATCCAATTTGGCTTGCGGAGCATGGTCTTAATCGCGAAATAAAATCTGCTATTGCGGGTCTTCGCTTTGGGGAGGCTGATAAGTGGCTTGATGTTGGCTGCGGTCTGCGACCGTATGAGTCATGTTTTCCTAGCGGGACGTACATCGGGTTGGATGTCGAGGTAAGTGGGCGTAACGCAAGTTTGAAAGTGGCAGACCACTATTACGACGGTCGGATACTGCCATTCCCAAATGACAGTTTAGAAGGAGTTATTTGTACCCAAGTACTTGAACATGTTCCTGATCCACTGTTTCTGTTGGGGGAAATGTATCGAGTAATCAAACCAGGGGGGAGGCTACTTGTTTCCTTGCCATTTGTATGGCAAGAACACGAAGAGCCTTATGATTTTTTTCGCTACACTCGTTTTGGCATTTCAGAGTTGCTAGTTCAGAATGGTTTTAAGGTCGATAGCATTGTCAAAGACACAGGAAGTATAGAAACGCTGGCTAGCGGACTCAATGCATATATAAGCAATAATCTGGTGCCGCCAATTCGTGGAGTGTGGGTCGCTTTTGCTCTGGGGATATGCTTCCCGATACAGATAATTGCTCTGGCTTTACAGCGGGTATTGCCAGATAAGCGAAAACTCTATCTAAATATGATAGTTCAAGCGACAAAAGGTAACGATATTTTATGATTATGGCGTTGCTAATGGGGTCGTCAAGGGTTTGGGATGTGCTTCTGAAAATAAAGTATTGAGGGGCAATAGTTGTAGATTTTATTGATCGAATAATAGTGGGTATAACTCATGATTTAAATAGCTATTATTGCCCGTTTGAAGTTTCATGGTTTGATGAGAAATATTCGGCGCTTTAGGCTGATCCTCTGGAAGAGGTATGCAAGCTTTGCATGCAGACTGGGATAGTCAAAATATTTATCCTTGCTTGAGATCGTGCTGGGCTTTTAATGATCGCACAAGTACACATTTTCAAATTGAGTTAGTTGTATTTTATGATTATGAACACATTTTTGAGGAAGCCATTACAAGCTATGGGTATAGTGAAAAAAATGATATTGGCTGCAGTTAAATGAAGCTTTCAATTTGTATTCCAACCTACAATAGGGCTGAACTTTTAGAGAATTGTCTGCAATCGATAATTTCAAATGTGACTAGCGCTAGATTTGACTATGAAGTGTGCGTTTCAGATAACTGTTCAGGTGATAAGACCGAAGAGGTGGTTTGTCGTGCGCAGGAAAATATCGTTATTAAGTACAACAAAAACAAAAGTAACCTTGGTCGAGTAAGGAATTATTTGAACGTGGTTGACATGGCAGAGGGAGAGTTTATTTGGCTGGTCGGAGATGATGATCTATTAATGCCACTTGCCATAGAAAAAGTTGTTGCCTTGCTGAATAAGCATGAAAGTGTGGATTTTTTTTACATTAATTCTTTTCACCTGACGACAGAGTATGTTTTTGAGTTTCCGCAGCCTTTTGATACGGTAAACCTTCCAAAAGACATGGTGCGTTTTTCTGCGTGGCAATCTGAGGGGGAAGTGAAGTTTATGGATTTAGTGCGCCCTGAAATATCATTTGATTATTTGGGGGGTATGTTTTTGGCTGTGTTCAGACGAGAAAATTGGTTGAAGAATGTGGGGGTGCTTAATCAAGAGGCCGTTTTGGACGAAAGAACATTTTCACACTTTGATAATACATTCCCGCATTTGAAAATTTTTGCAAATGCATTCGCGGAATCAAATGCATATTTTTATGCGGCTCCTCTGAGTGTGTGTCTGACGGGGGCTCGTGAGTGGTCGCCAATGTCACCCTTGATTTATAGCGTTCGTTTAATTGAGGCCTTGGATGAATATCGAAAAAATGGATTGCCCTATATACAATATTTGCAGTGCAAAAATTCTGCGTTAAGAAGCTTTATCCCGGATTGTATGAGAATGTATTTGCATAAGAATATCTCTGGGTATGAATACATAAATCCCTTGAAATTAATAATGCAAAATTGCTTATATCCAAATTTCTATCTATCAATTGTATATTTTATAATTAATAAGTTGGGGCTGTATTTGTCTAGATTAAAAAAAGTAATTCAGGTATCATTTAAGGTTAAATGATACTTGGCAATTGAGATGGCTGTTGAAATATAAGGCAATTATATAACTTTGGGAAATATAAGATATGGGAAATGACTTGCATGAAATAAGTGGATGTGAGGTGTGTGGCGGGGAAATCCTAGTCCCGGTGTTGAACTTGGGGCTTCATCCAATGTGTGATGATCTGGTTCCTGTTGGTGATGCTAGAGTATGTCGTGAATACCCCATTGAAATATTGTTTTGCCAGACTTGTCAGACCGCGCACCAGCGTTTTCAAGTTCCCAAGCATGACCTTTTCCCTGTAAGCTATCACTATCGTTCTAGGTTTACGTCCGATGTGCTTAGCGGTATGGAAATGCTGGTTTCCTCCTGTGTGGAGCGATTCGGAAGTATAGAGGGTAAGAAGGTTTTGGACATTGGTTGCAATGATGGAAGCCTGTTGGACTATTTTCGGCAACGGGGGGCGGTCACAATTGGAGTGGAGCCGACAGGTGCATGCAAGGATGCGGAGGAAAAAGGGCATGCTGTCTTCAATGACTATCTTTCAAGGGGCGTGGCTAGGGCGGTTGTAGAAAAGCATGGTCAGCCTGACTTTATAACTTTCACCAATGTTTTTGCGCACATAGAAGATTTACGTGGCGTGATTGATGCGCTGAAGGTTTTGATGGGTCCTCAGACCGTGTTGGTGATTGAGAATCATTATCTGGGTGCGGTGTTCGAAGGCAATCAATTTGATACCTTCTATCATGAACATCCACGCACTTATAGTTACACCTCGTTTGTGTATATGGCGCGGGCGCTGGGTGTTGACCTTCTGGACGTGGAGTTTCCGTCGCGCTACGGTGGCAATATTCGAGTATTTATGGGGGCTGCCGAGATGGGTGGCAGAGATGTTGATCGTTCTGAGCTGGAGGAAAAGGAAAGCCGGTTTTTTGAGGGATTCTCGGCCTTGCGTGATAATGTGGAGGCGTGGAAGCTCGTTAAGAAAGAGGTGATTGCTAATCACGTTGGGGTGCATGGGGCAATGTTGGGTAAAGCATTTCCTGGGCGCGCTGCAATTCTAGTCAAGCTCCTTGGGCTCGATGAAACGCAAATCTCTGTGGTTTATGAGAAGCCGGGTTCAATGAAGATTGGTCACTATCTGCCGGGCACTCGCATACCGATTCGATCTGATGATGAGCTTCTGTCGCTGGCTGATAAGAATCAGACTATTTTGAATCTTGCTTGGCATATTTCTGGGGAAATTAGGGGGTATCTGGGCAAGCAGGGCTTCAATACGGTTGTTGATATTTTGAGTTCAGAGGACTTTCCGAGCAGCCGGGATTGATGATGCCTGAGATAAAGAAAATTCTGGATATCGGCTGTGGGAAAAAAAAGATATTGGGGGCGGTGGGAATTGATTTTAGTGACAATGAGAATGTGGATGTGGTTCATGACCTGAATGTCTTTCCTTACCCTTTTGAGGATTCGGAATTTGATGAGGTGCATATAATTGACACTCTGTTCTTGTTGAGCGATCCGGTAAGGGTGATGGAGGAAATTTGGCGGGTGAGTAAGCCGGCCGGTAAGGTTGTTGTGGTGCAGCCTTACTTTAGATCTGTATGGAATTTTGTTGATCCATGGGTTAAAAACTTCGGCACGGTGCACTCTTTTGCGTTTTATGATCCTGATGACCCAATTTGTCAGCGTTATGAGTATTCTTCGGCAAGATTCAAGACAGAAAAAATTGTCTTCAATGAAGGTGTTCCAATGCGTTGGTTTACAAGATTAGTCGCGGCGTTTGCCAATAAATACCCTAGGAAATATGAATTATACTTAAGTCAATACTATCCATTGGGTATGATTGCTTATAAATTAAAAAAATTATAATCGAGGAAGCGATGATCCCATTTTACGACCTGAGGTCCTTGAATACGAAATATTTAGATAGCTACATTGAGTCTGTGAAGCGGGTCGTGAATTCAGGAATTCACATGGTGGGCAAGGAAACTGAGGTCTTCGAGAGCCGCTTTGCGCAATATTGTGGAGCGAAGCAATGTATCGGGGTTGCGAACGGTCTTGATGCGCTAACGCTCGTGCTTCGTGCTTACAAAGAGCTCGGATATATGCAGGAGGGCGATGAAGTTATCGTTCCTGCAAATACATACATTGCCACTATTCTTTCTATTTCGGACAATGGTCTGACTCCTGTGCTTGTGGAGCCGAATATCAAAACCTATAACATAGATTGTGCGAGGATTGAGGCTGCAATTACTCCCAGAACAAAGGCCATTATGGTTGTTCACTTATATGGGCAAGCTGCGGACATGGCGCCTATTTCCGAAATGGCCAAGAAATACAATCTTAAGATAGTCGAGGATGCTGCGCAAGCTCATGGGGCGCTGTATCGGGAAGCTCGGGCAGGTGCTCTTGGTGATGCTGGGTGTTTCAGTTTCTTTCCGGGGAAAAACTTGGGTGCATTAGGCGATGCGGGTGCGGTAACTACATCAGACGAGAATCTTGCAGACGCGATCCGGTCATTGAGAAACTATGGAGAGGCTAGATTTAAAGACCTTTCTCAGCGAAAGTATATGAATATCTACAAGGGGAGAAATAGCAGGCTGGATGAAATTCAGGCTGCCTTCTTGGCTGCCAAGCTAGTAGACCTCGAAAGTGATACTAATGTAAGGCGGGGTATCGCGAATTACTATCTGGAAAATTTGAATAATTCGGAAATTAAATTGCCGTTTGTCCCAGAATGGACATTGCCAGCATGGCATCTGTTTGTCATTAGGAGTGACAGGAGAGATGAATTGAAGGCCTATCTGGAGAGCAAGGGGATTAAGACCTTGATCCACTATCCGATCCCCCCGCATAAGCAGCAGGCATTTTCAGAGTGGAATCATCTGTCTTATCCGATTACCGAGCAAATACATGCCGAGGTCCTGAGTATTCCGCTGCGTCCTGATTTGCTGAAACGCGATCAGGAGCGAGTTGTTGAGGCCATTAATCGCTTTCGGTGATTAGAGGCATTGATGAGGAAAATTTTTACGCTCGGTCATAAATTATGGTGGGTGCGGAATTGTAATTAAGATTGAATAAGTAAATTAAATATGACTATATTAACTATGCAGGATGCTTTTGATTCATTTTCGGGTAAGCGGGTGTTTATTACTGGACATACTGGTTTTAAGGGGTCGTGGCTGGCATTTATCTTGAAGGAAGCGGGTGCGGATGTTATGGGCTTTGCCTTGCCTCCGACCTCGGCTGTTAACCATTTTGATTTGCTTAAGCTTGATGGGAAAATCAAGCATGTTGTGGGTGATATTCGTGATTCATCGCATCTAACTAATGTGTTGCAAGAATTTCAACCCGAGTATGTGTTTCATCTCGCAGCACAGGCGCTGGTCCGTCCCTCCTACGATGATCCTGCCTCCACTTTTACGACTAACGTAGTTGGTTCGGTCAACCTGCTGGATGCGGTGCGTAGGTGTGAATCTGTGCGTTCTCTGGTGTATATCACTTCCGATAAATGTTACGAAAATGTTGAATGGATATGGGGTTATAGAGAGAACGATCAACTGGGTGGGCGTGACCCTTATAGTGCATCTAAGGCAGCTGCCGAGATCGCATTTTCTTCATACGCACGTTCTTTTTTTGAACAACGTCCGTCATTGGGTGCTGCTAGTACGCGAGCGGGTAATGTGATTGGGGGTGGTGACTGGGCTGTAGATCGGATTATTCCAGACTGCATTCGTGCTATTGAAGCCGGTGAGCCGGTTCGATTGCGCAATCCAGGTGCTACGCGCCCATGGCAGCATGTGTTGGAGCCACTTTCAGGCTATCTTTTGCTGGCAGCACATTTGCATGAGGATTCAAAACGTTGGGGTGGGGCTTGGAATTTTGGCCCATCTACCCATGAAGTGCGAACTGTGAAAAATGTTGCCGATATCATTGTCGGTCACATTGGCAAGGGGCGTGTCGAGGTTGTTGAGTCTCAGGCGCAGGTTCATGAAGCGCGATTGCTCCAGTTGAATTGCGATAAGGCGCACCAATTGTTGGGCTGGTATCCGCGTTGGCATGTTGAGAAAACACTTGAGGCGACCGCACTTTGGTACAAGACCGTCATGGATGGTGGTGATGCGGAAGTGATCACTCGTGCACAGATAAAAGAATTTTTTCCGGAGCTGGGATGATTGATGGAGTGACACTCACGCCCTTGCGTCAAATTTTTGATGAGCGTGGAAAAGTGATGCATATGCTTCGGGAAGATTCTCCGGTTTTTTCAAGGTTTGGTGAGATATATTTTTCTTGTACCCATCCTGGCGTCGTTAAAGCGTGGCACTTGCATAAAGAAATGACACTGAATTATGCGGTGATCTATGGAGAGATTAAGTTTGTGTTGTATGACGATCGCCCGCTAAGCCCAACCAAGGGTGAAATTCAAGAATTTTTTATATCGCCCGAAAACTATATGTTGGTGACAGTGCCTCCGCTGATTTGGAACGGCTTCAAGGGGATTGGGACAGAAACTGCTATAGTTGCAAACTGTTCGACTATTCCACACCATCCGAACGAACTTGAAAGGCGATCTGCGTCTGATCCTAGTATTCCATATGACTGGGCGCTGGAGCACCGTTGACACTAAAGTGCGTGACTTTTGCCACTGCCTGAAAAGTTCCTTGCGCTTTGCGAATAGACGAAGGAGTTTCACCATGGAAGTGTTTCCGATAAGTAGAGCTTCGTTCGTGCGGCAAATAGGCAAGGTATAGTTAAGGTATATCTGCAAATCAAGACGGGAAGAATAAGTGCTACGACCGGATGAAACTGAGCATGGAGCTGCCTTGGGTGGTTAAGCTCTTATACAGGCGCTTTGATGTGCTCAGATATAAAGCCTCCGGCATTGTCGGATTTTTGAATAATTTGTTGGAAAGGTAGTGTTGTTATGAAAGTTATCCTACTCGCAGGTGGTTTTGGTACGCGGCTCTCTGAATACACAGATGTCATTCCTAAGCCGATGGTGCCGATTGGTGGCAAGCCAATTCTATGGCACATCATGGAAACTTATGCTCACTTCGGGCATAAAGATTTCTACGTGGCCTTGGGTTACAAAGCAGAGGTGATTAAAGACTACTTCCTTAATTATCGCGCACTCAATGCTGACTTTACCGTTGACCTCGCTTCAGGCAATGTGACACCGCATCAAGTGGATTCAGTAGATTGGAGTGTGACGTTGGTAAATACGGGGGAGGAGTCAATGACTGGTGGGCGCGTTAAACGTATGCAGTCATTTATTGGAAATGAACCATGTATGCTGACCTATGGGGATGGGGTGGCCGACATAGATTTAGACGCATTATTGGCATTTCATCGTAGTCACGGAAAGATGGTGACTGTGTCAGCCGTTCGTCCTGCGGCTCGTTTTGGGGAGCTGGAGATAGTGGAATCTCGAGTAACTGATTTTAAAGAGAAGCCTCAGTTGCACGAAGGCTGGATAAATGGTGGATATTTTATTATCGAACCTGCATTTTTTGATTTGATCGCAGGTGATAGTACCTTGCTGGAACGAGAGCCTTTAGAGCTTGCTACAAAAGCTGGTGAGTTGATGGCGTATCATCACGATGGTTTTTGGCATTGCATGGATACTAAGCGGGATCATGAATTATTAGAGTCGTTGTGGTCTAAAGGTGCGCCTTGGGCGCTGTAACAGATCGTGCGAATACTAATTACAGGAGGGTTCGGTTATATAGGTGGGAGACTTGGGCAATATTTTCATAGTGCAGGGCACGAAATATTGCTTGGTACGCGGAAGGCAGGTCTAGCGCCGGATTGGTTGCCTCAAGCTGAATTGCGACAGATTGAATGGATGGAAAACTCATCACTAAATAATGTTTGTTCTGACGTGGATGTGGTGATTCATGCAGCAGGAATGAATGCAGAAGATTGTAATATGGATCCAGTTGGCGCGCTTGAATTCAACGGCTTGGCAACTGCTAGATTGGTGGAGGCTGCAGGTCGATCTGGAGTTCGGAAATTTATATACCTGTCTACTGCCCATGTGTACGCAAATCCTCTTGTTGGTGTAATTTCTGAAAATCAATGCCCAAGTAATTTACATACTTACGCAACATCACATTTGGCGGGCGAGAATGCAGTTTTGAACGCGAATCTGCGCAAAGAAGTTGAAGGTATAGTGCTTCGTTTATCCAATGGCTTTGGTGTACCTTCCCACAAAGATGTAAATTGTTGGATGTTGTTGGTAAATGACCTCTGCAGGCAAGTTGTTACTAAAGGCACTTTAACATTGCGCAGTAGTGGATTGCAAAGAAGAGACTTTGTAACTCTTCACGATGTGTCACATTTTGTCGCTTACATGATCGAAATGAACAGCGCAGTGTTGGGCAATGGGGTATTTAATGTCGGGGGGGCTTGGGCTCCACGGATTGTTGATATGGCTGAGTTGATACAGGCACGATGTATGGCAGTGCTGGGCTACTCACCGAGAATAAATCGTGAAGCCACAGATAGCGCTGAAAAGACACTCGATTTGAATTATAAAATAGATAAATTGCTTGGCACTGGATTTAAATTGTCGGGAAGTGCTGTAGAAGAGATTGATGCAACGCTATTGCTTTGCCGCGAGTGTTTTGGGGGCAACAAATGAATGTGTCTCCAGTAATTACAATTGTTATCCCTACTTACAATCATGCTGATTTTCTAAGAGAGGCTCTTACTTCGGTTTTGTTGCAAACCTACAGTGATTGGGAAGTGATTGTATTAAATAATTACTCCGAAGACGATACCGTCGAAGTTGTGCGCTCGTTTGGAGATCCACGAATTCGGCTGGAAAACTTCCGAAATAATGGAGTTATTGGAGCGTCAAGGAACAGAGGAATATTGCTCGCTAAAGGACGGTATATAGCCTTCCTAGACTCAGATGATACTTGGTACCCAGATAAGCTGAAGAACTGTTTGCTCTATCTCGAAGCGGGGGCGGACTTAGTGGGTCATGCCTTGCAATATAGAGGAGGGCGTGAAGGAGTGTTGTATTGTGGTCCAGAGCGTCACGCAACTTTCGATGCGATGCTGGACAAAGGCAGCTGCATTGTACCTTCTTCAACTATCGTGAGAAAAGAGGTATTGGAGTCCGTTGGTGGATTCTCAGAAGATCCCGCGTTGGTGACCTCAGAGGATTACCACCTTTGGTTGCGCCTTGCAAAAGCTGAAATTGGCATGAAATTTTCAAGAGAAGTGTTAGGGGAATACCGTGTTCACGCCGGAAATCAAAGTAGTGCTGTGAATAAGCATCTTAGTTCCGTTTTGAGTGTAATAGGTGAGTTCCTGCCGGCAACATTACCACGTGGAACCTTGGGATGGTTGCGTTTGCGAAGGCGGGTGGCGCTTGCGTATTATTCAGCGGGAAGAGGAATGCAGAAAAATGAACAATATCAAGAAGCTTTAAAGATGTATGTTTTCTCGGTGGTTCGGCGAACGAATTACATAAAAACCTATATTGCACTAGGTATGACTTTATTGGAGCTTGCAAAGGCAAAATTATTTGCTAGTAAATACAGATGAACGAATGTTAAGAAAGGATTGTTCAAAAGAGCGTTTGCTGATATGGAACCTAACTAAATGAAAATTTACAATTTACCATTCTTTATTGTAACACTATCAAGCATATTGCCTCTAATTGGGGCGTCACTAAATGTAAACGTTTATCACATACCGTTTTTAATATCAGTTGCGGCCATTTGCTTGGTGATTGCAAAAAAACAGGAATTTGTCTTTAGGAAAAACATACTGACAACGCGGATTGTGCCAGTTCTTTTCCTTATTATTGTACTTCAGGTGGCTACGGGACGAGGGTTCGTAACGCTGGCCGTTGGAGGATATGTAATCATATTTGCTACGATATTCTATGAGTTTTTTTCAAATGGAAAGCTTAATGCACCTGTTATATTGGTTCGTGGTATTAGTTCAATATACAAAATATTGCTTGTTGGTATGTTACTTGAATTGCTTGTGATCTCAATGGGATTTCAGCATAACCTGACATCAATATTTTCTGCTACGCATTCACCTGGTTATAAAAACTACAACTCGGCGGATGTATTACGATGGTTCGGTGTGTTTAAGGATATTGGAGGGCTTAACAGTATTCTTTTGGGTTCTCAAATCGCAGGTATGTTGTCCTTATTCTCAACGATATGGTTCTTTAGCGTCAGTAGGCTAAAATGGGAAGGCATAAAGCAAAGTCGCGTAAAAAAGTGGATGTATCTTTCCATATTTCTGTACATAGTAACTACTAATGGAATGAATTTATTGCTTTTATTCATTGCGTTGGCAGTGTACGTATGGTGGGTTTCAAAGAGAAAGAAACTTCATTTGTTTCTATTAGTAGCAGGGTTTGTAATATTGGGATTTTTAATAGAAAATGGGTATCTGCTCAGTAGAGTTTTTAATACTAATATAGTCCATTTGCAAGCTGCTGATATCGCATCCGCTGCTAAAGTAGGACTTCTGAATGAGATGGCAGAGATGTCTACGAGGGGGTATTACGTTCTTCAATTTGCTTCTCCGATTATAGAGTGGCTTAAGCAGGACTGGGTTAACAAATTAATTGGCGTAGGAAAGAGTTTTTTTCTGAATGAAGAAAATGATATTGCAGGAGACTTTGGATTTGGAATAGGTATGCTTTCTGCGGGCATGTTGTGGGCAGTCATATTTTCCAGTGCTGTGATAATTAAATGTACACAAGCGATTAAAATAACTGGAAAAAGATGGAATAAAGGGCAAGAATGGTCAGCGCTTGCAATGATTAATGCCATGATTACGTTTTTATGGTTGGCATCAACAATTCATTACAATCAAGCATTTGCTAACGTAGGGGGCATGGTGATATTTGCCTTGCATTTCGCTGTAATGCTATTTTGCAGCGATAGATATTTGAAGCTTAATAAATCGGCCTAATTATAAAAGGGGGCACGATGACTATTCAGATGCGGCATTTTGAGAAGGCTAAAAAAATTGCTTGTGTAACAGGAGCAACAGGGATGATTGGGCGACATCTGGTTCAGAAATTGTTGGCAAGTGGCTGTAAAGTAAGAGTGCTAACGCGAAGTAATTATAAAAACCAAGATGTACAGATATTCAATGGCGGACTATCGGATGAAATAATCTTAGATAAGTTTATTTTCGGTGCGGACATGGTTTTTCATTGTGCTGCAGAGTTAATAGACGAATCAAAAATGTACGATGTCAATGTCCTAGGTACAAAAAAAATTGTAGGATTAGTGAAGCGGCATGGGGTTAAATACTTTTGCTGTTTGAGTAGTGCTGGAGTCGTTGGGCTTGTCTCGCAGAATTGGGTGGATGAACAGTCACCTTGCGATCCGCAAAATTGTTATGAGCGTACAAAATATGAAGCCGAAATGATTGCATGTGCTGCAATAGATGGATGCAGTACGGTGGTTCTTAGACCAACAAATGTAGTGGATGAAAGTCATCTAGGGGAGTTAAGTTTGCCAGCCAGTGGATCCTTAAAAGATCGTCTAAAAGCAATGGTTAAAGGGGGAGAGTGTGCACATATTGTACATGCAGAGGATGTGGCGGAAGTTGCCATATATTTTTCTGAACGACCCGAGCGGAACGTTAGGGTGTTTATAGTTTCCTTGGATGAAGATCCGCTTAATACTGTTGCGCATATTTGGTCTCTATATAAAAAAAATGTAAGTGGGAGTTTTTTGCGCCGAATAGTTGCATTGCCATACTTGCCTGAAATAGTCCCTTATTACCTGCGGAGAGCGACTGGTCAGCTTGGAAATAGGGGGAGTGTTAGATACTCTTCTAAGCGCTTATCGATTGAGGGTTTTAAATTTAAATTTGGAGTAAAAGAAATCGTTAATAAAATTATTTATGACCGAGCTTGTGGGGAAAACTCTTTACAAATAAAAATACCTAATGCGGATTCTTAACGTTAATGGCACGCTTGATCCAGTATGGGGAGGAGGTGGTGCTGAACGGACTCGTCGCTTATCAACAGCCTTGGCAAGGCAGGGGCATAAGGTGACAGTGCTGACATCGGCTATAGGGAATGCCGCATCAGATTCTCCATGTTTGGACGGAGTGAGGGTCGTAGTCCTGAGATGTTTGAATAAGAGATTTATGGTGCCGATGTTGCCAATAGCTAGGCTCCGTGAATTAATACGAGACAATGATATAGTTCATTTGACAGGGCATTGGAGTGTGTTAAACAGTGTGATGTATCTCCTGTCAAGAGTAGAACGTACGCCGTATGTTGTGTCACCAGTTGGCACGCTCCCCTTGTTTGGGCGATCCCAAATATTAAAATATATTTATAATATGATAATTGGGGGGGCTTTGATTCGAAATGCACAGGCGCATGTTGCTGTAACTCGGTCTGAAGCTGAGCAATTTGCAGATTATTCCGTAACTGGTAATATTTCTATTATCCCCAATGGTGTAGACGCTGAGTCGTTTGCCGAAATTGATTCTACCTCTTTTAGGGCTCATCATGGATTAGGCGATGCGCCTATAATCCTCTTTATGGGGAGGCTTAATCCCATTAAGGGGCCGGATTTGCTACTAGAGGCATTTGGGCGAGTGGCTGAAAAATTTCCTTCATATGTACTTGTATTCGCAGGCCCAGATGAGGGCATGAAGGATAGTTTAGGTAAAGCTGCAATTAGGTACGGTATAGCCGAACAGGTGAAATTTGTTGGTCATCTTGGTGGCGAAGACAAAACTGCTGCGTATCGTGCCGCAACATTGCTAGTGATTCCCTCGCGAATGGAAGCAATGTCAATTGTTGTGCTAGAGGGGGGTGCAGCTGGTACTCCAGCGCTAATTACAGATCAATGCGGCTTTAATGAAATTGAGAAGATCGGAGGGGGGCAGGTTGTTGGTGCAGAAGCGGGCGCAATTGCCGATGGACTTGCTGAGATGCTAAGTGATACGGATGGCCTATTACGTGCAGGTAAGAAGTTGTGTGATCTAGTGCGTCGTGAGTTTACGTGGGATGTGGCTGCATTACGTTTATCAGCAATATTTGAATCAGTCGTGCAGTCGAGTCAAGATTTGCCTCATGCTAGGAAAATTAAGGAGAGATGACTTGAGATTAATGTTGTTTTGTTTCGATAATGCGGAAGTGAGGGTTTTTTGTATAGGCTGAGCGAGAGATGAGAGTTCTAGTACTTGGGGCCACAGGGATGCTTGGGAGTAGCGTGTTTCGTTTGCTCAGCGAGAATGACAGCTGGGAAGTGTTCGGAACAGTACGCTCGCCTGAATTGAAAACACTTTTCCCCGTAGAGTTTCGTCAACGACTAGTGGAGGGTGTGGATGTAAATGACCATGAAACACTAACTAAGGTTTTTTTTCAAACTGTACCCGATGTCGTGATTAATTGCATAGCCCTATCAAAGGGAGCGCAGAATGCAAATGACCCGAGACAGGCATACTTAATTTATGCGGTGCTGCCACACAAATTGGCAGTGCTTTGCAGCTTAAGTAAGGCGCGCTTGGTGCATATTAGTACAGATGGAGTTTTCTCAGGAGAGAGGGGAAGCTACGCGGAAAATGATACTCCCGATGCGAAAGATATTTACGGTGTAACTAAATTGATGGGGGAGGTCAGCTATCCACATACGATTACAATACGAACGTCGATCATTGGACACGAGTTGAAGACAACGAATTGTCTGATTGATTGGTTCTTGTCGCAAGAAATACAGTGTAAATGTTTTACTCGTTCAATATTTTCTGGACTTCCGACAGTTGTTCTTGCGCGGATTATTCGTGATGTGGTCATGCCGAGGGCTGACATGTTTGGTGTGTATCATGTGGCCGCTGAGCCAATTTCGAAATTCGACTTGCTGCAGTTAGTTGCTAATGTTTACAAAAAATCTATTGAGCTCGTGCCAGATGATAGTGTGGTTATTGACAGATCGCTGAATGCCGATCACTTTCGAGTTGTTACTGGTTACGTGGTACCTAAATGGGAAGATTTGATAAATGCAATGTATTCTAATAAATAATTAAATTAAGTGAGAAGCTATGTTTAAAGATAAAGTAATTATTATTACAGGCGGTACGGGGTCCTTTGGGAAGCAAGTTCTAAAAAGATTTTTGTCGACCAATGTAAGTGAAATTCGAATTTTCAGTCGAGATGAGAAAAAGCAAGAAGAAATGCGCTTGGAGCTTAATAATAACAAGCTCAAGTTTTATATTGGCGATGTTCGTAATTACGACAGTATTAACCAGGCAATGAAAGGCGTTGATTATGTGTTTCATGCGGCAGCATTAAAACAAGTTCCATCGTGTGAATTTTATCCATTAGAGGCAGTGCGCACGAATGTGATGGGGGCTGAGAATGTAATGAGCGCGGCTATCGCAAATAGAGTTAAAAGAGTCGTGGTTCTTAGTACGGATAAGGCCGTTTATCCTATCAATGCGATGGGATTGTCCAAGGCAATGATGGAGAAATTCATGGTCGCGAAAGCTCGCATGCAGAGCGCGGAAGAAACCGTATTGTGTGCTACTCGTTATGGAAATGTCATGGCGTCGCGTGGGTCAGTAATTCCATTGTTTGTTTCGCAGCTAAAAGAAGGCAAGCCGCTAACGTTAACTGATCCCAATATGACTCGTTTTCTCATGTCTCTTGACGATTCTGTTGATTTGGTTCTGCACGCATATCAGCATGCAAAGCAGGGCGATATCTTTGTGCAAAAGGCGCCCGCATCAACGCTTGCAGATCTTGCCCAAGCCTTAAAAGAATTGTTTGATAAAGACAGCCCGATAAAAATTATTGGAACTAGGCACGGTGAAAAGTTGTATGAGTCACTTCTTTCACGTGAGGAGATGGCCAAGGTTGAAGCTAATGAGTGTTACTATCGCATCCCCGCAGATAACCGAGACTTGAACTATAGTATGTATTTAAGTCACGGAGAAGAGCGAATTTCACGTCAAGAGGACTATACCTCGCACAATACAGAGCGCCTGACTGTTGAACAGATAAAGACGTTGTTGTTGAAGTTGGACTTCATTCAGCAGGAATTGAAATCCTAAGGGATATTGAAAACAACTTAAGGTGCGGGTATGCCGCAGTGGGGATATTGTGAAATGAATTTGAAACACGATGAAACTATCAGTTGTGCATTTTGCGACAGTATAGCTATGAGTGAGATTATGGATTTTGGGAAAGTCGCTCTTGCGGGAGGGTTCCTAAAACCTGAGCAATTCGAAAAAGAAGACTTCTATCCTATGCGTTTGCATTTTTGTAATGATTGCTACGCCGTTCAAATAATAGATAAGATCAGTGCAAATGTAATGTTTGAGGATTACTTCTACTTTTCTTCGTCAATAAGAACATTGCGAGAACACTTTCTGGAATATGCTAGCGAAATCGCGTCCCGTTTTTTGACAACAAAAAAATCAACTGTTATTGAATTTGGATGCAATGATGGCGTTTTGCTCCGCCCACTAGCAGACCAGAATATTCAAACTGTGATAGGAGTTGATCCCGCCTCTAATATTGTCAGCACGATTAATGATCCGCGCATAACGATTATTAATGATTTTTTTACAGAAGTAGTGGCGGCAAACATAATTAAAGAACACGGGCTCGCTGATATAGTGATGGCCAATAATGTATATGCGCATATACCGGATATTCAAGGGGTTACTCGTGCGGTACGAGATGTATTATGTGAAGAAGGCGTCTTTGTTTTTGAGGTGCACTATCTCGGCAAGGTGATGAAAGAGCTGCAATACGACATGATTTATCATGAACATCTTTATTACCACTCACTCCTTTCGTTGACAAAGCACTTTGATCGATATGACATGGTAATATTTGACGTCAAGCCAGTGTCTATTCATGCAGGATCGATGCGTTTTTATGTGTGTAAAAAGGGCAGTCGACAAGCTGAGTCAATATCGCCTATCGTGGCTGAATTGAGAAATGAAGAGCTTGAAAACGGATACCACCTAAAAGAAACCTTTGAGCGATTTGCAGCAGGAGTAGCAGAGCGCAAACTGACGTTAATGGCATTGTTGGATAAACTTAAGGCAGAAGGGAAGACAATAGCTGGCTATGGTGCTTCAGGTCGTGCAAACACAATGATTCAATATTGTGGCATAGACCATACTTATCTAGATTATATGATAGATGATGCGCCTGCTAAAGAAGGGTATTATACGCCGGGCATGCATTTCGAAATACATCCTAGTTCGGTACTAGGACTACCGTCTGCTCCAGATTATTTGCTGATTTTTGCATGGAGTTTTCTTGATGAAATTGTAAAAAGAAACACCAAGTATCTAGAGAGGGGGGGGCGAATGATTGTGCCGCTACCTGAAGTAGGAATCATGCCGTATGTGGCTGATTGAAATTCTGCTACGCTATTAAAAACGGTGTACGCCCGTCATGTCGACTTGCTAATATAGCTATCGTATTTGTCTGGATACAACATGGTATGAGTATGTTTTGATGTCTTGTAATGGTTCTTGTTAATTTATGTGGGGTAAGAGAATGAAAGTAATGTCAATATTTGGGACACGTCCTGAAATGATCAAGATGTGGGGAACGCTTAAAAAGCTTGATGACTTAAATTTTGACCATGTAATGGTTCATACAGGACAAAACTTCACACCAGAATTAAAAGATTTCTTTTTTGAAGATTTGCAACTCCGTAAGCCCGATTTCGAAATGGGAATTGACACTAGCAGTTATGGCAAAGAAGTGGCGGATGTGATTGCAAAATCAGATGCGTTAATGGAAAAAGTTAAGCCAGATGCACTACTGATTTTAGGCGATACTTATAGTGGACTGTCGGTGATGCCAGCTGCGCACCGTGGAATAAAAATATTCCACATGGAGGCGGGATTGCGTGCGTGGGATAGACGTATGCCGGAGCAGAGAAACCGAATTTTGATTGATCATATGAGCAATATATTGTTGCCATATAATCAATATCACAGAGAGAATTTGATTCGCGAAAATATTCACCCGTCTAAAATATTTGTTACGGGAAATACAACATTTGAGGCGATGCGTGCATTTGCCCCGCAAATTAATGATAGTAATATCCTATCGCGTTTGGGTTTGGAGTCTAAAGGCTATATTTTAGTTACGGCCCATCGTAGTGAAAATGTTGATAATCCAGAATATTTGAAGGGTATTTTTCATGCTCTGGGTCGACTAGCCGAACGATTTAAGCGTGACGTGATTTATCCAATGCATCCGCGAACCAAGAGCAAATTAGCTTCGATTACAATACCTGCGGGTGTCAAAATCATGGCTCCACTGGGGTTTTATGATTTCAATAAGTTACTTAAGGAATCTTATTGCGTATTGTCAGATTCTGGGACAGCGGCTGAAGAGGGATTGTTCTATAAAGTACCAAACGTAAGCTTGCGTATGGCGACCGAACGTCCAGAAACTGTCGAGAGTGGCGGTACAATTATTTCTGGAATGGATTTAGATAATATTGTAGAGTCAGTTACGACAGCAGTAACTCAGACTTGGTCGGCGCGTTATGAACTTGAAGAAGATTCTTCACCATCTTCGGTTGTGATTAATGCAATGCGTAGTCAAATAACAAATTTCTTTTAACATATTTGTTGATTGAACCTCGATATTTTAAGTCTTAATTATGAAGGTTCGATGTGCGTATTGCTCTGATTTCTACAGATTATCCTCCGCTATGTTCATCAGCCGCCGTGCAGCTAAGAGATTTGGCTCAAGAATTTGTGCGGCAGGGGCACGAACCAGTCGTATTGGTGCCTGCTGATGGCTTAGCTAAAATGTGGACGGAAGAGATACTTGATGGCGTGCAAGTGCTTCGTTTGGGGGCCTTGAGCACAAAAAATAGAGGGTATGTCTGGCGTACAATTAGCGAGTTTCTATTGCCCTTCTTTATGCTGTATGGGATTCGTAAGAGTCCCATACAGACATCGCAATGGGATGCTGTAATTTGGTATTCGCCATCAATCTTTTTTGGTCCGTTGGTAGCGCAGCTTAAACGTTCATCTCGCTGTCGTAGCTACCTTATATTACGTGATATTTTTCCTGAGTGGGCTTTGGATTTAGGATTAATAAAAAAGGGTCTAGGGTATCATTTCTTTAAAGTGATTGCGCGCTACCAGTATGGGTTGGCTGATACTATTGGTGTTCAGTCGCCATCAAATCTTGAATATATTACACAATATATAAAGAGTCCTGAAAAACACCTACAAGTACTGCAGAATTGGCTTGCCATAGCACCAAATGTTGGTTCAAGTATTTTACTTAACTCCACCTCGTTATCGGGTAAGACAATTTTTGTCTATATCGGCAATATGGGGGTGGCACAAGGCATGGATATATTGATTGATCTTGCCGGGAGTTTAAAGTCTCGCCAAGATATAGGTTTTTTGTTCGTGGGACGAGGTAGTGATGTTGCACGTTTACGCTCAAAAGCAGTAAAGCAGGACTTGGATAATATTTTGTTTTACGATGAGGTTGATTCGAGAGAGATGCCAGGTTTACTTGGGCAGTGTCATATTGGGCTTGTAGCATTAGATCCACGTCATAAGACTCATAATATTCCGGGGAAGTTTTTAACATATGTGCAAGCGGGTATTCCTGTGCTGGCTAGAATAAACTCAGGGACTGATTTAGCCGACTTGATTGAAAGAGAAGGGGTGGGGCGCGTATATGTTGGCGCAGAGCTAAGTGAATTAAAGAAAATTGCTGAGCAAATGGTAGATGATCACGCTGCTCGAAATAAAATGTCAGTTAAAGGTCGTGCGTTATCGCTGCGAATGTTTTCACCAGAAGCGACAGTAAAACAAATTGTTGAGGTCCTCTCCGCATAACTCAGACAAGGATGGATTATATAAATGGTATGCCTTGAGAGATTTATCCATATATAAATGCTGAATATTTGAAATAAGCAACTATGAAACCTTCTATATTGATTACGGGTGCAAGCGGATTTGTTGGCAAAGCATTATTAGAGCGCTTGCAGCATGACGCAGAATTCCACATTACTGCGGCAGTGAGAAAGCGGGCCCCTGATTTTTCAGACGATATTAAGTGTATAACAGTAGGTAATATTTCTGCTGATACTGATTGGACTGCAGCGCTTCGGAATATAGATGTGATAGTTCATTTGGCCGCGCGCGTTCATGTTATGCGCGATGAGGCGAGCGATCCATTAGAAGAGTTTCGCTCAGTAAACCTCGTCGCGACAGAGCACCTTGCACGTTCAGCTGCGCAAAATGGGGTGAAACGGTTTGTTTACGTTAGTACTGTAAAAGTAAATGGCGAAGAGACTACTTTGGATTCAGCCTTTACGGAAGCAAGTAGTTCCTCGCCAAAGGATCCTTATGGCGTTTCTAAAATGGAGGCAGAATGTGTATTACTCCGCGTGGCGAAAGAAACTAGTTTAGAAGTAGTTATAGTACGTCCACCTTTGGTTTATGGAGTAGGAGTTAAGGGTAACTTTCATATTATGATCAATGCATTAGCAAAAAATTTACCGCTTCCGCTTAAGTCAATAAATAACTCGCGCAGTATGATTTACGTTGAAAATTTGGTCGATGCACTGATTCTTTGTGCATCGCATCCTGAGGCAGCCGGACAGACGTTTCTACTAAGTGATGGTGAGAATGTTTCCACTCCAGATCTTCTGCGGCAATTAGGAGATGGTATGGGACATCCAGCACGCCTATTTTCTTTTCCTGTTGGATTGTTAAAGCTTATAGGGAACTTATTTGGAAAATCAAATCAGTTAGAGCGGTTAATGGGGTCATTACGTGTTGACAGTGATAAAATTCGACGTGAACTTGGCTGGCATCCTCCTTATACGCTTAGAGAGGGACTAAACAAAACTGGAGTTGCCGCTCGAGATTCGGGAAGGTTCGATAAGAAGGCCAATTGTTGAAGTTGTCATATATTAAATGGGCGAGTCCCCACATTAGGAGTTTAGAGGGTTTGGCTTGTTGAGTGTTTCGGGCATTTCCTTAAAGCGCATGAGGTGATGCAGAGTATAGCCATAGTTATCGCACTAATGAAAATGCCAAATGAACCGAATTAAGTTTGAAGCTTAGGAATAACTACCTAAAAAAACAGCTATTGGATAAATGTAATGAAGAAAATAATAGCACTCTCGTTCTGCGCCGTAATAATTATAAGCATATTTCACCAATGATGTACGCTCCGCTGATATCAGCATTGGTGACACTTCTGATATCAATTATATTGTTATCTAGCAAGATCACAAAAAATATAAAAGATGTTCCTAATGAGCGTTCTTTGCATGAAACACCTACACCCAGAATTGGGGGGGTAGCTCTAATGGCAGGTATTCTGTCAGGGTGGGCATTTATGTTTCATGCGCCACCCTTGTGGATTTTACTTCCACTGTTATTATTATTTTTGCTTTCACTAATAGATGACGTTAGAAGTTTGTCTGTGAAGATTCGCTTTTCAATTCATTTGATTGCTGCAATTAGCGTTATATGGGGAGAAAAGCTTTTTGATGTTAATGTGTTAGTTGCAATTGGAGCGATTTTGCTAATTGTCTGGATGATAAATCTATTCAATTTTATGGATGGTTCGGATGGCTTGGCGGGAGGTATGGCCTTATTTGGCTTTTCTGTTTATGGTGTGGCAGCACTAATGGGGGGGGATGACGTCCTAGCGATGATTTGCTTTACAATAGGTGCATCGGCTTTAGCTTTTTTGTATTTTAATTTTCACCCAGCACAAATGTTCATGGGGGATTCTGGGTCGATCCCATTGGGGTTTCTTGCTGCCTCAGTCGGAATTGTGGGATGGAATGGCGAACTTTGGCCTGTCTGGTTTCCAGTTATGGTATTTGCCCCTTTTGTGTTGGATGCTACGGTTACGCTAATTAAACGTACCGTTCGGGGAGAAAAAGTTTGGCGAGCGCATCGAGAGCATTATTATCAGCGCTTGGTACAATCGGGGATTGGGCACCGCAACGTTGCATTGATTGAATATCTGCTGATGATCGCTTCGGGAATCGGTGCGTTGTGGGCGCTGCAAAATTCACAAGCATTGTTGGCGGTTATGCTGATTTTTAGCGTAATTTTTGGTGTGATCATGGTGAGTTTAGATTACTGGTGGAAGGTAAGACAACGTGCTTGACAAGCTAAGGTATAAAAAACGATCGTTGTTGGCGCTCATACACGATTTAATTGCAGGAACATTGGCGTGGGTATTCGCCTATTTGTTGCGATTTAATTTAGAAATACCAGAAAATTTTCTGTCTGAAATGTGGCAAACATTAAGTTGGGTCGTGCCAATTCAGGGTGTGGTTTTTTGGAGTTTTAGTTTGTATCGGGGATTATGGCGCTACGCCAGCATGCCAGATTTGCGACGTATAGTTCTAGCTGTGTTAACCGCAAGCTCTTGTGTCGTAATTTTGTTTTGGCTATTGAGACTTGGTGAAAATGTTCCTAGGTCGGTGTTAATAATTTATCCTATCTTGTTATTAGGGATAATGGGAGGGAGTCGCTTACTTTATCGCTTATGGAAAGAAAAGCTGCTGTATGGCGAATTTAAGCTACAAGGAGAGCCAATTTTAATCTTGGGAGCGGGTGATGCTGCCGTTTCGCTTATCAAGGAGTTGAGACGAAGCGGGTTATGGCATGTGGTAGGTCTGTTAGATAATGATGCAAGCAAGCACGGAAGATTGATAGATGAAAAAAAGGTGCATGGAGCCATTGATAGCTTGCCTTTCTGGGTGGAACAATTGGACGTAAAGCAAGTGATCATAGCAATGCCTAGTGCTACTCACCAGCAAAGAAAACATGTGGTAGATCTATGTAGACAAAATGGTATCAGAGCGCTGACCGTTCCATCTTTCGATGACTTATTATCAGGTCGAGTTTCAATTTCGCAATTAAGAGAAATTGAGTTGGATGACCTACTGGGACGCGATGCAGTGCAACTGGATGATGTTGGTCTGCATGAGCTGTTGACAGACAAGGTGGTTTTGGTGACAGGAGCTGGTGGCTCTATCGGATCTGAATTATGCCGCCAAATCGCTCGCTTCGATCCTAATAAGTTAGTATTGCTTGAGTCAAGTGAATTTGCTTTGTACAACATAGAACAAGAATTGTGCAAGAACTTTCCAACGCTCAATATAGTGTATTTGGCAGGTGATGTTCGTGATGCTCATAGATTAAATCAAGTTTTTGAGGATTACATTCCAAGTATGGTATTTCACGCAGCGGCATACAAACATGTGCCGCTGATGGAACGGCATAATGCATGGCAGGCAGTTCGCAACAATGTATTTGGCACTTGGCAAGTGGCGAAGTGTGCACAAAAACATGGTGTCGCCAAATTTGTATTGATTTCAACGGATAAAGCAGTTAACCCAACAAATGTAATGGGTACGACTAAGCGAATGGCGGAGATGATTTGTCAGGGAATTCAGCATGAGGGCGGAACGCGTTTCATAGTCGTGCGTTTCGGAAATGTGTTGGGCAGCAACGGTAGCGTTATTCCTAAGTTTCGCGAGCAAATCTCCAATGGAGGCCCGATTACCGTAACTGACCCTGAGATAACTCGTTACTTTATGTCCATACCTGAGGCAGCCCAGCTTGTGATGCAAGCTGGTTGCATGGGTAAGGGAGGCGAAATATTTGTCTTGGATATGGGAGAGCCAGTAAAAATTGTTGATTTGGCAAAAGATTTGATTCGTTTATCCGGATTTAATGAGGAAGACATTAAAATTGAATTTACAGGGCTGCGCCCAGGCGAAAAATTATATGAAGAGCTACTCGCCGATAATGAAAATACAATCCCAACGCCGCATGCCAAATTGCGTATAGCGCAGGCACGTATGGTGAGTTCAGTCGAATTTCAAAAGATGCAGGAATGGATATCAACAGAGGTGACGATTGTCGATAGTGAGGTACGTCAGGGTATGCGGCAATGGGTGCCAGAGTATTCGCCTGATGAGAGAATGTAATAATGCACTTAGCAGGGAAAGACTCAATTAACTACTGATTAAGCCTGATTTGTAGCACATTCTTCTATAAAAACAGCTGTGCCTGTGCATTCAAGGGGGATCGACTAATGGATGGCCTGAGTAAATCATGACAAATACACTCTCTGAAACAACGAATAATCGCTCCGTAAAGCTAAGTGTCTACATTATTACCTTTAACGAGGCTGATAAAATAGCCGCAGCAGTTAAAAGCGTTGCTTGGGCAGACGAAGTGCTCGTGCTCGATTCAAATAGTTCGGATACAACAGCGCAAATCGCAACGGAATTAGGCGCGACGGTTAAACAGCTGCCTTTTACAACTTTTGGAAAATTGCGTAATGATGCAATTGCAGCCTGCTCACATGATTGGGTATTTAGCTTAGATGCGGACGAGCGTTGCACAGCGGCGGCTCAGGCTGAGATCCTTCATGTACTGGATCAGCCCAAAGCTGATGCGTATTACGTTCCGCGCCGTAATTGGTTTATGGGCAGATGGATTAAGCATTGCGGGTGGTATCCCGACTATCGTCAGCCTCAACTATTTCGTAAAAAGGCACTGGAGTTTGATGATAATGAAGAAGTGCACGAATCATTCGAAGTGCATGGCAAAATAGGCTATTTCAAGAATTTCATTATTCAGGTGCCGTTCCAAAATTTGGAGCAATTAGTGCATAAGATGCAGCGATACTCCACCTTGGGTGCCCGTAAGCTTGAGCGCAAGGGAAAGCGTTTAGGCATGGGAACTGCACTGATTCACGGCCTGTGGGCATTTTTTCGTATCTATGTGATTAAGAAAGGGTTTCTTGATGGATGGGCGGGCTTCGTTCTCGCGCTCGGTAATTTTGAAGGCACATTTTATCGCTATGCAAAGGCATACACAGGTAAGCTAAATTGGACTGCCCCTCCGGTTGATGATGAATCCAAATAATTTGCGTATAGCGATCATTGTCACTACCTATAACCGCCCTGATGCGCTAAATGCCGCTTTACAAGGATTTACGGCGCAAACTGACAGCAATTTCGAACTTATTGTTGCCGATGATGGTTCAAGGTCTGAAACAGCGCAAATTGTTCGGCAGTATCAAGCAAACACTACATTCCCAATAGCCCACATTTGGCAGGAGGATGATGGCTTCCGTGCTGCGGCAATTCGCAATCGTGCTTTGGCATCAACCTCTGCGGAATACATCATATTTACTGATGGTGACTGTGTTCCGCTGGCCGATTTTGTAGCCCAGCATCGCTTGCTGAGCGAGCAAGGCTGCTTCCTTTCGGGTAATCGGCTACTGCTTTCCGAAGCATTTACACAGCAAGTTTTGCAAGACAAAATTCCGGTTTATGAGTGGCGTTGTAAAGATTGGTTAATGGCACGCATTCGCGGAGATATTAATCGCCTCTCTCCATTGTTGCATTTGCCCGATATTCCCTTCTTACGTAAACGAGCACCTCAGCGTTGGCAGGGTGCAAAGACTTGCAATCTGTCTGCATACAGGGAGGATTTGTTCCGTGTAAATGGCTTGGATGAAAGTTACACGGGGTGGGGGCAAGAGGATTCGGACTTGGTAGTTCGTTTGATTCGCGCTGGCATAGCCAACAAAAGTGTACGCTTTTCAGCGCCAGTATTACACCTATGGCATAAAGAGAATGATAGATCTCATCTTGAGGAGAATAAGCGCCGTTTGCAAAAGGTGATTGATGCCAAACATATTCGTGCAGTGAAGGGAATGGATCAATACCTGTAGAGCTAGCAATCATTGGGCAGAGAGGACACGGCAGCTTTGTACAGTGAACTCAATTTATAACAACATTGAACTGAAAAGATTATTAAATGGTGAATTCGAATACGACGAGACACTTGGATTTAGGTTGTGGTATAGCGCCGCGCAATCCCTTTAAATACAAAGAACTTTATGGTTGCGATATTCGGGAAAATCCAGCTTCTGCAATTGAACTTGGATTTGAGTATAAACAAGCTAATCTTGTTCAAGAACCTCTACCTTTTCCAGATAATTATTTTAATTCAGTCTCAGCATTTGATTTTTTAGAACATGTACCGAGGCAATTTATGGATCAGCATGGGAAGTTGATAAATCCATTTGTAGACCTTATGAGCGAAGTGCATAGAGTGTTGCAGCCCGGCGGTAGATTGATAGCGATTACGCCAGCCTATCCACGTCCAGAAGCATTTCAAGATCCTACCCATGTAAATATCATTACTGTAAAGACGCATGAGTATTTCACCGGTGAACAGCCTTACGGCGCTATCTATGGCTTTAAAGGCAGATTTGAAACCGTGAATATGTATTGGAGTGCGCCTAAGAACGCACACAACATGCTCGAACCAAGATGGAGAAAATCAATTAGAAATTTTGAGCACAAAGTATTTAAAGCTGGACTATCTCACCTTCTTTGGGATTTAAGGGCGGTGTAATTTCACCATTAACTCATTTTTATCGAGTATTTCTTTAAATTGATCAAGTAAATGCGTAGCCATTAAGTCATAACGGTGTGTTTCTAGCACAAGATTTTTACCCTCCTTACGAATTCGATCCTGCTCGAGAGGGCTTGTCAAAATATTGCTTAGCAGTTGCTTTAATTCTTCGGGAGTGCGGTATAAAAGTAAGTGTTTATTGGCAACAAAATGTTTTTCTAATTCGGGAACAGGATCTGTCAGGAAAACACTGGACGTAGCTAAAACCTCAAAAAAACGCATATTCAAACCATGACTATTTGGACTTCTAGATGCGTTTAGAACGACTTTTGATGAATTGTAAAGATGGTTTAACTCTGCCCCGATAATCTCTTCCCCCTTGAAGATTTTTCTAAGTATTTTTCGAGGGATCATACTTTTTTTGACCCAATATCCCCCATATAGCGAAATGTTGTCAGTCACTTCTAATGCCGCCATGAGGGCTTCATCACGCCAACGACTCCAATTTCCAACAAAGCACACATCAATTGATTTAGCAGAATTATCTTCTAGAAAAAACTTTTCTGGATTAACTGCGTGGCATAAATACCGACTATCAAAGCCAGCGCTGCTTAATAAATCCACATCATGTTGACTATAAGAGTTGTAGATATCAAATAGCTTTGCATTCTCAATTAAATAGGGTAGGTCATCGCGTGGCTCAAGGTGCCAGCCAATTTTAGGTATATTGATGTTGGATAAGTAGGATTCAGCAAACGGCAGTCCGTGAATCACGAGCAGAGCATCGGGTTGGTAGCGTGAATAAATTCGCTTAAAGCTAGTGCTGACATGATTTGCTCGGTTCAGTGGATGATTAATGAAAATATCTTCACCTTTTGAAATTAAGCGAAAATTGCGCGCGTGCCGATTAACACTTTTAATGATCCTGTGATAAAACCAGTGCTCAAAATCTGTTGTATAAAATACCTCTACATCAAATCCTAGTTGACGTAGTGCGACGGATAAATCATCTGCAATAGGTGGAAATCGGTGATAAGCAATCAGTATTTTTTTTAACATTGGGACTTTTAACGGGAAGCTTCTCTTAGAAAAGTCATATTTTACATTGAGTTGACGGAGTCGTTACTTTTGTATTGCAGCCTCAATTCGCTGGCAAAGTGTTTTAAGAACTTTGATGCGCGCAAAGTTTTTATCATTCGCTTCTACTAATGTCCATGGTGCGACACGGGTGCTAGTGCGATCAACCATGTCGCAGATAGCATGTTCATAGGATTCCCACTTATCGCGATTGCGCCAGTCCTCTTCAGTAATTTTAAAGCGCTTAAAATCGACTTTTTTACGATCCTCGAAGCGTCGTAACTGCTCATCTTTGCTGATGGCTAACCAGAACTTCACGACAACAATTTTTTGTCTGGCAAGCTGCGCTTCGAAGTCATTAATTTCAAGATAGCCACGCATCCAATCGGCTTCTGAACAAAAATTTTCCACGCGTTCAACTAAAACTCGCCCGTACCAAGAACGATCAAAGATGGTAATTCGCCCTTTACGTGGCACATGTCGCCAGAATCGCCATAAATAAGGTTGTGCGCGCTCTTCTTCTGTCGGCGCGGCGATTGGAACGACTTGATATTGACGTGCATCGACTGCGCTGGTGATGCGCCGAATACTCCCTCCTTTGCCTGCTGCATCATTACCCTCGAATACAGCTACGACAGTAATGTCTTTGAATCGCGGATCGCGAGTGAGCAAGGCCAGCTTACCTTGAAACTTCTCTAGTTCAGTCAAGAATTTCTTTTTACTAAGCTTTTGTGAAAGGTCCAAAGTTTTAAGAATGTCTAATTTGTCGATTGGAGGTAGCAGAGGTGCTGCCGCAATATCTGCACCCTTCTTGTTTTCAATCTCCAGCAAGCGCTTGCGAATGGATTCATGAATGACATTGCCAATCGTTAGGCTACGGTAACGTGCGTCTGCCCCTTCGACGATAATCCACGGTGCTTCAGCAGTACTGGTATGACGTATGACACTTTCATGCACGTTTAGAAACTTGGAGTAACGTTTGAAGTGAGACCAGTCACGTTTGGTAACACGCCAGCGGGTTTTTGGATTTTTTTCTAGATATTTAAGACGTGCCTGCTGCTTATCTTTGGAAAGATGTAACCAGAACTTAATGATGAGTGCCCCTTCATCAGTGAGCATCTTCTCCATGCGCTTGGCACGTTCCAAACTTTGATCTAAATCAGCTGTTTTGGTGACACCCATCACTTTATTTAATATTGGCCATGTGTACCATGAACCAAGGAATACGCCGATCTTTCCCTTGGGTGGAAGGGCGCGCCAGAAACGCCACATCATAGGGCGCTCCATCTCTTCATCTGAAGGTTCGCCCATGCCATGGGTTTGAATGAAGCGCGGGTCCATCCATTCATTGAGTAAATTAACGGTTTCACCTCGACCTGCACCATCAACTCCACCTACGAGAATGATGACGGGGAATGTGGCTTTTTCAGCTAGTTCAAATTGCACGTCTAACAGTGCTTCACGCAATTTAGGTACTTGTGTATCGTAAGTTGCTTTGTCGATTTTGTGTCCTAGCTCAGCTGATTCGAACATGATGTGCTCCGGTAGATTATGTTTGCAAATGTTCTGGAGTGATAACTAGCCGCAAAGTGGTTTGATGACTGCCATCATGGGCGCGCTGAGCAAGCCACCATATGGAACCTTTTTTTACGCTCCAATACGCCGCATGCCCAGTCATTAATAGTGCAGCGACTTCGCCTAGCCAGGGTTGGTGCCCAACTAATAAAGTTGTACCCTTCTCATGAGGCCAATCTGCGGCTGAGAGCACAGACTGAGGCGAGGCTCCAACGCCAATAGCCTCTACAGTCGAAAATTTGCTAGTAAGTGCTGACGCAGTTTGCTGAGCCCTGACGGCGGGGCTCACTAATATGCGCGTATCAGTTGGAAGCTGCGGAGATAAAAACGCAGCCATATGTCGCGCTTGCCGAACCCCCTTCGCAGTCAAGCTACGTTCATGATCGGGGAAGCCGTCAACTGCTTCAGCATGCCTCCATAATATCAACTCCATATACCCTCACTAGAAGATTAAATTTCTGCTTCTAGGATATACCGTATATACTGATTTAGCCATCCCAAACTTGGAGAAAAAGAGAATGACAGAAGATAAAATATTGCCTGATGCGGCCACAAAAGCAATTCGGGTTGTTAAATCAAAAGTTTTAGTTGCTCAAGCCAAAGCAACGGAAGGTTCTGATAAAAAATTAAAAAAAGAAAAGAAACTTGAGGTTAAAGTGAAGGTCGTGCGAGATAGCTTTACCATGCCGCAAACTGATTACGACCTCATTGCTGAGATTAAACAAAAAGCTTTGTCAAACGGCATACATTTGAAGAAAAGTGAACTACTACGTGCCGGACTACAAGTTTTGTCTAAGTTAAACAGTGCTCAACTTAAAATAACCGTTGCCAATCTGGAAAAAATCAAGACTGGCCGACCTAAAAAAACCTAAATAATATTTGTCTTAAGTATTTTCAACGGTGGCAACAGGCTTACCAGCCAAACGCTGAAGCAACATGTTTTGCGCGCATTTTGGGGATGGGCTGCGCGTAACTTTCTGGCGCCATCCACCGTCGCTGTCCATTTCCCATGCCTGAGAGTTATCCTGCAAATAAATCTTTAATCCTTCATCAATCACGCGTCTCTTCAGTTTTCCGTCTAGCAAAGGAAAGCAAACCTCGATACGGCGGAAGAAATTTCTATCCATCCAGTCCGCGCTCGACAAATATACATCATGGGCAAGGTCATTACGGAAATAGAAGATACGCGTATGTTCAAGAAAACGCCCGATAATGGAACGTACGGTAATGTTTTCTGAAAGTCCCGGCACGCCTGGACGCAGCGCACATACACCACGTACGATTAAGTCGATTTTCACTCCCGCATTCGAAGCTTCATACAATGCTGAAATAATCTCGGGTTCGAGTAAAGCATTCATTTTGGCAATGATGTGAGTATTTTTGCCAGTATTAGCGAGTTTTATTTCGTTTTGGATTGCTCGTAATACCTGACAATGCAAGGTGAAGGGTGACTGCCACAAGTGACTTAACTTGCTAGCCTTACCTAAGCCAGTAAGCTGCACGAATACTTGATTTACATCGGAACAGACTTCTTCATTGCAGGTGAACATGCCGAAATCTGTGTAGAGTTTCGCGGTGCGCGGATGATAGTTACCTGTAGCAAGATGCACATAGCGCCGCATTTTGCCATCTTCACGGCGTATCACCATTAGCATTTTAGCGTGAGTTTTGTATCCGACAACGCCGTATACAACATGTGCACCGGCTTGTTCTAATTGGCTGGCCCAATTGATGTTGGCTTCTTCATCAAAGCGGGCTAGCAACTCAACTACTACCGTCACTTCCTTACCCGCTTGAGCCGCACCTATAAGCGATTCCATAATCGCCGAATCGGCTCCGGTGCGATACACTGTTTGCTTAATAGAAATGACCTGCGGATCGGCCGCCGCCTGTTGGATAAAGTCAATAACGGGGCGGAAAGACTGATAGGGGTGGTGTAATAACACATCCCCTTTGCGGATGAGCTTGAACATATCCGCTCCCTTTTTTTGCAGGGCGATTGGCATGCCTGGTACAAAGGGAGGAAACTTAAGATCCGTAAGGTCAACTTGGCCAGGAATGTCCATCAGTCGCACCAAATTTACCGGGCCGTGAACACGGTATAAATCATCGGGCTTAAGTTCGAACTGATGTAATAGAAAGTTTGTCATTTCCGGTGAGCAATTGTCTGCAACCTCGAGACGCACTGCGTCACCAAAGTGACGTTGTGGCAACTCACCTTGTAAACTGATGCGCAGATTTTTTACTTCTTCTTCATCAACGAACAAATCACTGTTACGTGTAACGCGGAACTGATAACAACCTAGCACTTCCATACCCGAAAACAGTTCACCAACATGGGCATGCAAAATTGAGGACAAAAACACAAAACCATACTCGCATCCCGAAATTTCAGAAGGCATCAGGATAGCGCGCGGTAACATACGCGGTGCTTGCACGATAGCCTTCGCTGAATTGCGACCAAATGCATCTTTACCTTGCAACTCTAGAGCAAAGTTCAATATTTTGTTTAGTACTCGTGGAAATGGATGCGAGGGGTCAAGACCAATTGGAGTCAGTACCGGCATTACTTCGCGCAGGAAGAAATCCTTTACCCATGCTTTCTGTGCTTCGTTCCAATGTGTACGGCGCAGAAAATGGACACTAGCCGCCGCTAGTGTAGGCGTGAGCTCTTTATTGAAGACATGGTATTGACGCTCAATAATCTGGTGTGCTTGATCTCGTACCAGCTTAAGTATCTGACTGGCCTCCATGCCATCCGGCCCCGTGGAAAGCGCACCTAGCTTAACTTGCTCTTTTAGTCCTGCAACGCGAATCTCAAAAAACTCGTCAAGATTGCTACTCACAATGCATATGTACTTGAGCCGTTCAAGCGGTGGAATACTGGGGTTTTCAGCTTGTGCGAGAACACGTCGGTTGAATTCCAGTAGGCCAAGTTCGCGATTTAGAAACTGTTGCGGAAGATATTTTTTTACCACTTTTGCTACCTGAGTTAGTTTGCTGGAGGGACGTAGCCTGGTGGCATCTGGGCATCAGCACCAAAGAAATAGTTTTCCATCTGTTCAGCTAAATATTTGCGCGCTTTCGCATCTGCCAAATTTAGTCGATTTTCGTTCACCAGCATTGTTTGAAATTTAATCCAGCTCTGCCAAGCTTCTTTCGAAACATTCTCGAAAATTCGCTGGCCTAGCGGCCCTGGATACGTAGGGCGGTCCAAGCCTTCTGCTTCGCGACCAAGTTTTACACACTGCACCATTCTTGCCATTCTTTGCTCCATATTAAATTGAAGGATAAATGTTAATTGTGACACCATCATGACATGCAAACACTGTCATATGTTGAAACATACTTATTTTAACGTTTTCATAAACACTTTTGAGCGACGCTGATAGTTATACAACGCTTTTTTCTCAGTGGGTAACTGGGCAGGATCGACTTCCTTAAAGCCTCGCTCAACAAACCAATGTGCAGTACGTGTCGTCAATACAAACAATTTTTTAAAACGTTGTGCTCGTGCTTCTGCATTCATGTGCTTAAGCAATGCTTCCCCGTAACCGTGGCGGCGATATTTTGAGTGTACCGCCATACATGCCAATTCAGCAGCTTTTTCATTGGGAAACGGATACAAGGCCGCGCAGCCGACGATACGATGATCGTGCTCTACAACCACGAAGCGCTCAATTTCGCATTCCAGCAATTCCCGTGAACGTCGAACTAAAACACCTTCATTTTCGAGCGGCTGTAGTAATTGCAATACTCCGCCTACATCATCTATGGTTGCGTCGCGCATGGTGTGCAGCGTGCGTTCCACGATCATGCTGCCAATACCAATGTCAGAAAACAATTCCTGTAGCAATGCCCCGTCTTGATGGCGACTGATTAAATGTGTTCGCTCTACGCCCGCTTCACAAGCTCGCAATGCACAGGGCAGAAACAACCCCACATCGTCGGGCAGTATCCGCTTGCTGGACAGCACAGAGTTCGCAATTTCAATGGTCAGTTCACGTAATAACTCGCCTTGCTCGCCCATCACGCCATCAGTGTCCATCAAGAAAATGAGCTTGTCCGCATCCAAAGCAATTGCCGTGGTAGTGGCAACATCTTCCAACGTTAAATTGAATATTTCCCCTGTAGGGGAATAGCCGAGCGGAGAAAGCAATACTACCTCATTAAATTTCAAGCGATCAATGATCGCGTCCGCATCTACTTTACGCACGCTACCGGTATGCATTAAATCGACACCGTTAATCACACCCATTGGCTGCGCAGTAATGAAATTACCTCCGGCTACGCGAATATCGGCATTAGCCATGGGTGAATTAGCCAGCCCCATTGATAACAAGGCTTCGACCTCCAAACGTGTGCGTCCAACTGCCTCTTTGACACATTGCATCGAGGCAGCATCAGTTAAACGTATACTATGATGATAATGATCGGCAATATCATTGCGTAACAGATGTTGCTCAATCTGTGGACGTGCGCCATGCACCAACACGAGGCGCACGCCTAAACTGGAGAGCAGATTAAAGTCGTGAGTGAGTTCGATGAACTTGCCGTCTGCCACGACCTCGCCGCCAAATGCGACAACAAATGTCTTGCCACGAAATGCGTTGATATATGGCGCGACAGAGCGAAACCATGCAACGAACTCAGTGGGATTCAGAACTTTTGGCTGAGGCATGATTGTTTTAACTCAATGACATTCGGATGGTGACAGTATCCTGCAATGCTGGTGTAAAGCGCAAGTGCGGAGCGCGACCTTTTGCATTCTTGATGTCAGATAATACTTAAGAGACACTACTTTTAAGGTGGTAATATAGGATTTAATTCTCATTGTCGCTGCATTTTCTATATTGATGAATATTTTACTTGAGGGGAGAACTTGGCTACAACCCCGCATATATCTTTAAATTTATAAAACTTATAAGCATTGCAACCGCATGATTAACTTAAAATTTCTTGAACAAGAAAAATCACCACTTTATGTTTTAATTAAAGTGGCACTGGTCGTTTTATTTAGTGAGTTTTTTATCATGCTCGCCATAAGATATTTTTTTACGCCACTTTTTGGCTATGCACCTACATTTTGGGAATATTTGGATCCAATTTTATTGACCGGTATCGTTGTTCCCGTTCTGTATGTGTCCGTTTTACTTCCGATGCGGCATCAGAAAGAGAATCTTGAGCAACAACAGGGGCAGCTGAATACCATTTATCAAACTTTATCCGAAGGCGTGGCCTTAAATGAAATGGTCTTTAATGATGTAGGAGAAATGGTCGATTACAGAATCCTGCAAGTCAATCAAGCGTTTTACAAAACTGCGGATTATAAGAAAACTTCTGCTGTTATAGGACAATTGGCATCAGAATTGTACGGGATGGATGTCGAAACTATTAAAGCATTTTGGAATTCACATAAAGATGCTACTGAGTCGGTTTATTTAGAAATGCTTAGCCCAATTTCAAAAAAGTCGTTCGGCATTTCAACTTCCCCATTTTCAGATAATAAATTTGTCACCTCATTTGCCGACATCACTGAACGAAAGCGTGCAGAAACAGCTTTGCGCGATAGTGAAAAATTTCTGCATGAGTCACAAGTTATTGCGGGCTTAGGCAGTTACGTTCTGGATATTCAGAGCATGACGTGGAAAAGTTCAAAAGTGCTGGATCAGATATTCGAAATAGACGAGAGCTACGAGCGTAGCGAAAAGGGATGGGAAATGCTCATTCATCCCGATGATCGAGAGATGATATCTAATTACTTTTTGAATGAAGTTCTTGGGCAATACCGAACCTTCGATAGGGAGTACCGTATTTTACGGCGCGAAGATCCAGATGAATGCTGGGTGCATGGAATAGGTGTGCTGGAGTTTAATGAGGATGGCTACCCGCAAGTGATGCGCGGCACGATCCAAGATGTCACCAAGAAAAAGAAGGCGGATGAGCGAATTGAAAAACTAGCGCATTTCGACCAGCTTACGGGCTTGCCAAATCGTACTTTGCTCCTTGATCACTTCAGATATGCGCTCAGCATGGCTCAACGTAGCAATGAGCAGCTGGCTGTGATGATCCTCGATCTGGATCACTTCAAAAATATTAATGATACGCTAGGACACAGCATTGGCGATAAACTATTGATGGAAGCATCAATGCGACTTAAAGCGGCTTTGCGTGAACAAGATACACTATCACGTCAGGGTGGAGATGAATTTATTTTGATCCTGCCGGGCGCAACTGAAGATGGCGCAGCCCTAATTGCAAACAAGATGAGAGAAGTGGTGTCCCAACCCTATTTAATTGATCAGCATGAGTTGATTGTCACACCCTCTATCGGCATTGCGCTCTATCCGCATGATGGAGAAAATCTAGAAACCTTATTAAAAAATGCTGATTCAGCCATGTATCACGCCAAGGATGATGGGCGTAATGACTTTCGTTTCTTCACGCAGGAAATGCAGTCAAAGTCAGCGCGAAATCTAAGACTAGCAAATGCTCTGAGACACGCTTTGGCACGCAATGAGTTGTTGTTGCACTACCAGCCACAACTTTCCATACAGGATGGGCACATCATTGGCGTAGAGGCCTTACTGCGTTGGCAACATCCCGAATTTGGGATGATTTCACCAACTGAATTCATCCCAATTGCCGAAGATACTGGTCAGATTATTCCGATTGGTGAATGGGTGTTACGCACTGCAACTAAGCAACTCAAAGCATGGCTGGATGCGGGATTGCCACGCATGACAATGGCGGTAAACCTATCAGCGGTACAATTTCGTCAGGCTGGATTGACGGAATTAATCGTTAGTATTCTTGAAGACGCTAATTTGCCACATGAGTGTTTGGAGTTGGAGCTAACCGAAGCTGCCACTATGGATAATCCGCAGGCTGCTATCGAACTCATGCAGGATTTGCATGAACGCGGTATTCGCATGTCTATTGATGATTTTGGTACAGGCTACTCTAGCCTCAGCTATCTAAAACAATTCAAGGTTTACCAATTGAAGATCGATCAGTCTTTCGTGAGAGACATCACCGATGACCCCGATGATAAAGCGATCGTTATTGCAATCATCAATATGGCAGCCAGCTTAGGCATGCAGACCATCGCAGAAGGAGTGGAAACCGCAGGCCAGTTGGCTTTTTTACGCTTACAAGGCTGCGATGACGTGCAGGGCTATTACTTCAGCAAACCCTTGGTTGCGGATCAGCTCGAAGCGTTTGTTCACAAGATAGCCTCTGAAAAGAAGGTGTAAGTACAAGTTAAGTCTCAGGCCAACACGGCTTGTACAGATCGCCGCAGCCCAGATGGAATCGTTGTAGTAAAAGAAAAGCTAGCTGTCCAATCTTTGCACAAGCTAGGTTTTATTGCATGCTGTATTTTAATATATCCCGTGCTTACCCTCTGTAAGCGATAATCCCATAAATCAAATTAATTGGAGTTTTGCATGTGCGGCATCTGCGGTGAATTTCGTTTCGACCAATCCATACCTGATACAGATACCCTGCGACGCATGACCTCGCGCTTAGCTAGACGCGGGCCGGATCATGAAGGTCTTTACAGCGAGGGCTCACTTGCCTTTGGTCATCGGCGTCTGGCCATTATTGATCTCTCGTCTCACGGCGACCAACCCATGCTGGACAAAGATTTGCGCCTTGCGCTAGTGTTCAACGGCACTATCTATAACTATCAAGAATTACGCGCGGAACTGATTGAAATGGGCTATGACTTTTTCTCAGAGGGCGACAGCGAAGTTATTCTCAAGGCTTATCACGCATGGGGCGAGAATTGCGTTCAGCGTTTTTTTGGCATGTTCGCTTTCGCCATTTATGACTTGCGCAACAAATCCTTATTTCTAGGCCGTGACCGACTAGGCATCAAGCCTCTGTACTACACCCTAGATGGCGCACGCTTGCGTTTTGCATCCACCATGCAAGCCTTGTTGGCGGGAGGAGGGGTTGATGCGAACCTCGACCCCGTTGCCCTGCATCATCATTTCACCTTGCACAGCGTAGTGCCCGCCCCACATACCATATTGACGGGCATCAAAAAACTTCCCCCGGCTCACACGCGAACTTTCACAGCCTCTGGCGAAACTGTATTGCGTTGCTATTGGCAGCTCAATGCTACGCGACCTGAGCATGCGCTCTCGGAAGAAGATTGGTTGCAAGCAACTCGTAGCGTTTTAAAGCGAGCAGTAGAACGACATCGTTTAGCATCTGATGTGCCTGTGGGCATTTTGCTTTCTGGTGGCTTGGACTCAAGTCTGCTTGTGGGTTTGCTTGCGGATCACGTGGATGAAATAAACACTTTTTCGATTGGCTTTGAAGAGGTGGCAGGCGAGCAGGCCGATGAATTTGAATATTCCGATATGGTCGCCAAGCACTTTAATACCAAGCATCATAAATTCGCTTTGGCAAATAGCGAAGTCCTGCGCCATTTACCGGAGGCTATTGCTGAGATGAGCGAACCCATGCCCAGTTACGATGTGACTGCATTCTATTTGCTAGGGCAAAGAGTCGCTGAAGAAGTGAAAGTGGTATTGGCTGGGCAAGGAGCGGATGAAGTGTTTGGCGGTTATTTTTGGTATCCGCGCATGGAGGCCAGCACTGGCACTTCACTACAACGATTCGCGCAGCATTATTTTGATCGTGACCATGCCGAATATTTGGAAATGATGACAGACAAATACAGCGTCGCGGATGTCACCTCGGCATGGGTCGCCGAACAACTGCAAGCCCCCGCTGCTGACGAATTTCTCGATCAAGTTTTGCGCATGGATGTGACGGCATTAATGGTGGATGATCCAGTAAAGCGCGTAGATAATATGGCAATGGCTTGGGGACTAGAAGCTCGCGTACCATTCATTGATCACGAGTTAGTCGAACTCGCCGCTAAAATGCCAGCCTCGCTACGCCTCAAAGAAGGTGGCAAATTTCCACTCAAAGCTTTGGCGCGCGGCATTATCCCAGATGCAGTAATAGATCGCCCCAAGGGCTACTTCCCAGTCCCTGCTTTGAAATATGTACGTGGTGAATTTCTCGATAAAATGCGCAGCATATTGAATTCTGCGGCATGTCGGAACAGAGGGGTATTCCGGCGCGACTATGTCGAAAAGCTATTGGCTTCACCCGAAACGAATCTCACGCGCATACAGGGCAATAAGCTATGGCATCTCGCCTTGCTGGAGTGGTGGCTGCAAATCAATGTGGATGGCGCTGAATTGTAGAAATAAAAAAGGCTTGCATCTCTGCAAGCCTTTCAAATTCTGGTGGCCCGAGGCGGAATCGAACCACCGACACAAGGATTTTCAA